>Ga0209830_10001282_pt1 | contig 22548 bp, 16 predicted proteins | sample ArcticOcean_MG_C_12_FD_187439 | JGI IMG/M metagenome (GOLD analysis project Ga0209830, IMG submission 187439) | Marine microbial communities from western Arctic Ocean - ArcticOcean_MG_CB8_130 (SPAdes) (version 2) | ecosystem: Environmental > Aquatic > Marine > Oceanic | place: Arctic Ocean...
TAAACTAACTCGGGTATAAGGATATTATGATTGCAAAAGAATTTTTGTATGATCGCTCTGATCATCACATTCGGTATTTATTTAAGTCTTTTTTGCTGACTTTAGAAGAGATGCAAAAAGTTCATGAAGTGAATTTTGAAAAGCTATATGATAATATACCGAAAGAATATCATCCATTGATAGAAATGGCAGATTACTTCGATTCGGATCATTACGAAATATATAGAAAAAAAATATTAGATAATGGAAATTGTGTTTTGCGGGATTATAATAGTGAGTTGGAAAACTTAACAGTAGAATTTAGATTTAAAAACTAATGTTAGACTACGGAAAAGGGAAAATTATGGCAAAAGAAAACATTTACGAATTCACATTAAAGAAAAAAATTAAAAAGCAGGTAGAAACCAAAAGAAAAGGCAAAGACGGAGAAGAAGAAACCGTTTTATCAAATCGCACGGTTAGTGTGCCAGTAAAGTTTTTTGTAAAAAAGCCGACGAGGCGTATGGCTGACGAAGCTGAAGTATTTTATTCCATTCAGTTAAGCAAGGCTATTAAGATGGGCATAGTCACAAAAGCGATGCTTATTAAAAAGTATGCTGACAATGGAGGAGCTTTATCAGAAGATGAATCTAAGCTACTTTTAAAGTCTCTTAAAAAACTTAATGATTTAGAGAATGAGTACAAACTCTGTTTCGTTAATAAAACACAGAAAAGCACAAAAAGAGCTGAAGAACTCGAATTAGAAATTATAACCCTAAAAAGAGAACTCCAAGAATTAGAGTCTTCTCTACAATCTGTTTATCAACATACAGCAGATTCAAAGGCAGAAAAAGAAGTTTTACTCTGGTATGCAATTAAATTAGCTAATTTTTTAGAAGACGAAGAAGAAGAACAAGCCTTCTTTAAGGGGGTTGATTTCGAAGAACGGCTAGAGGATTTGTATGACAAATACGAAAAAGACGAAAGCTTTGAATCTGAAGCTACTTCGAAAATTTGCCAAGTGGTAGGGTATTGGTTTTATAACCAAAGCGCAGAAAAAGAAGATATAGAAAAGTTCATCAATCGAGATGAGCAATGATAAAAATCTAGAAATAGTTTCAGAGATATTGCAAGGCCTTACTGTTGTTAGGGGTTCTTTTGGCTCTTTATATTTAAAACACCTTTCTCAGTTCGAGCAAAGAGAGGTTCTATCTCAATCAAAAATTTTTGAAAAAGAGGGTTTATCGAAAGGCCTGCCAAGTGAAAAGCAGGGCTTGCGGGAGATAATAAACCAGGATATGTGGTCTTTAGAAAATGAAAATTTAATAGAAACTTTAAAAAAAGAAATTGATGATCTAAAGCAGACTTCTGCACAAACTTTTTTGCCGTCTCAACAAAAAAAGATTTTAGACCAATCTAGAAAAAAAGAGGACGAATTATCTATTCTTAATAATGAAAAAACGCAGCTAATCGGTTTAACTAGCGAAAAGTACGCAAGAAATAAAGTACAAAAAACTATAATAAATAAAATTCTTTTTTATGATAGAGAATTTAAAAAAGGAGTTTACGAAGATTTGTATCTAAATGAAAACATGAAAGAGGTGGAGCTATTTGAGCTGCAAAAGGACTTCTTCGAAAAATTTGAAGACTCAAAAATTTCTGAAGCTGTTTTAAGTGATTATTTTTCAATGTATCTACCTTTTTGTGAAGACGTTATGGGGGTTTTTGGCAAACCTCTAGCCGATCTAACAAGTTATCAATTAAAGTTAATATCTTTTGGTAGGTATTTTTTAAATATATTTAAAAACTCTCAGAAAGAGATTCCAGACAATGTAGCTAAAGATCCAGAACTTTTAATTAGTTTTTATCAAAATCAAAAAAATGAAAGATCTAAAACAAAGGCGCAGTCTTCAGAAGGAGGATCGGCGTACTTTGGAGCAAGTAAAGAAGATATAGAAAATATTAAATTAAATGACGAAAGAGCTATAGATTTAACCGAAGAAGTAAAGAAACAAGGGGGCTCTCTTAATATGGAACAAATGATGAAACTGCACGGAGTTTAAGTGTAATATCATTATATGGCGGTAAGACTAGGAGTTGATTTTGATCCAAATACAAAAAAGGTTGAAGCGGCTTTGGCTAGGATTCAAGCCCAAGCTAAGGGCGTACAATTTGGTGCGGGCGCCAGATCCATTGATAAGTTATCGCGCCCTTTGGGGAAAATTACTGGACAAGCTTCCGAGTTCCAAAAATCATTAGAAGCGTCTAATGCTCGTGTTTTAGCTTTCGGTGCTTCTGTCGCTGTTATAAATAAACTTTCTCAAGCTTTTGGGGCGTTAGTTAGCAATACTATTAAAATCGAAGCGTCTTTTGCTAAAATTAATACTATTCTCGGTGGAACCCAAGCTCAATTACAGCAGTTCGGAAATGGTATTTTTAAAGTTGCTCAGAATACCGCTACATCTTTTGATCAAGTAGCCGAAGGGGCGTTAGAATTAGCTCGCCAAGGTTTGTCTGTTGAAGAATCCCTGTCTAGGGTTGAAACCGCGCTGAAGTTAGTGCGTGTAGCTGGAATTGACTCCCAGCAAGCCGTTGCTGGTTTAACCGCAGCAATTAAAGGGTTTGAGGGCGCTGGATTAAATGTTGCTCAAATTGCAGACAAACTCGCGGAAGTTGATACAAAGTTTGCCGTTTCAACGGAGGACTTGATTAACGGTCTTGAGAGAGCTTCTGCTTCTGCCCGTGTCGCTGGGGTTTCTTTTGATGAATTGTTAGGCGTTGTTACGACAGTTCAGGAAAGGACTCAGCGTGGTGGCGCTGTTATTGGTAATGCATTTAAAACTATTTTTGCTAGACTTGGTAGAACTGACACCCTTCAGGCTTTGGAAGATTTAGGGATTAGCACTCTGGACGCTTCTGGAAATGTAAGGTCTGCAATACCACTTTTTAAAGAGCTCGCGGTCGAACTGGATAGACTAGGTTTAAAGAGTATAGAGGCTGGAGATATTATTCAAAAAGTTGCTGGAGTTAGACAGCGTGATATTTTAATTAGTTTGGTAGAAGATCTAAATTCTGGACAAAGTCAATTTGCAAAAGCTCTAGAAGTTTCTGCTGGAGCTGCTGGATCTTTAGATAGAAAAAATTCAGCTTTAAACGAAACTCTAGAAGCGTTGATAAATAATTTAGTCGTTGGATCCCAACAACTTTCATCTATACTAGGAGAACTAGGGTTTGCCGATGCGGCAAAAGATATTTTAAAAGTATTCTCTGCGGCGGTAAACGGCCTGAGTGATTTATTGCAAGGAGAAGGGACTGGCGCTAAATTTGCCCAGGGAATAATAAAAGGTATTGGAGGTGTCTTAAGTGGGCCTGGACTCGCATTGATAAGTGCTATATTTATAAAATTATTTGTTGATCTAGCTAAATTTGGATCAACTTCGCTAAAAAGCTTGTTAGGAATAAACAAAGCAGCGGAGCAACAAAATTTACTCCAGAAGTCTGTCTTTCAAACGCTTTTACAAAACGAAGCAATTCAAAAAGAAATTTTAGCCCTTGAAGGCAATAAGGTAGCTCAAGAACAATTACTTTTAAAAATTTATAACCAACAGGCGGCTGCTTTAGCCAGAGTCCAAAAAGCTGCTGCAACCGTAACCCCTGGCCTCTTTAAGGGGGGCTTTAGGGGCGGTGAAAGCGGTGTGGGAAAAACTGGCAAAGCTGCTGGCGGTTATGTTGCTGCTGAAGCTCGCGATGTATCTAGAGGAGTTGGCGGTGCGCCCGCAAGTTCTAAAGTAGTCTCGATTCCAAACTTTGCTTTTGGTGGCGGTAAGCGTGGCACAATGGTAGCCAACTCAAGTGAATATTTTGTTCCTAATTATGCTGGTGGGGGAGATGCAATATTTAATCGTGACATGATTCGCTCTAGCGGTCTTCCGTCTGGCGCAAAAAAGATAAATGCAGCTGGTGGCTTTATACCTAATTTTGCAAAAAGAGATATAGGTAAATTCGGATTTCTTGTTCCAGAAAAAGGAGCTAAAAGACCAATAAAACCCTTTGATGTTAATATAGCGGGCAAAAAAACAACTTTGACTGGAGCAATTGCAAGAGGAATTGATCCGTCGCAAGCCAAAACAGTATCTGACCCAATAGAAAGTAGAATTAGAAAATCAGTTATAGACTCTAGCACTACATACGCTAATGAGTTACAACCACTAGGAAGGTCGGTATCCAAAACAGATATCGAAAGCGGATTTGGTACAATAGCTGGTGCAAAAGGTGCCCTGCAGTCAGCTATAGGCGCAGCTTTTGAAGTGGGCATTACAAAATCTTTAGATTATAAAGCCGCACAAAGAGAAAAGGGTGGAGATTTTGATATTAGAGGAGGAGTTAATTTACCAAGAATACAAAAACTTTTTGGAATGCCTTCTTCGATGAGCATAGCTGATCTAAAGGTATCCGACTCTGTGGGGAATACTGAAAGCTTTTATTCTAAAGTAATGAAAGAAATAGGAGCTGGGCCTTTTGGCGAGAGAGAGAAAAAAGCTAATGCTAAAAAATTAGCGGCAGCGCAGCTTAGAAAAAAATATCCAGGATTTTATACAACCAAAGGAGTTTTAAAAACCAGAGGTATATCAGCTTCGGATAAAAAAAGAATGCAAGATCTTGAAGAAAAAACGACAAGTAAAATTTTTACTTCTAGGTTCGGAAATGCTTCTTCTGGTTACATCCCTAATTTTGCTATGGCCCCTCTTGACGATGCTATTGAAAGAGAAAAAGCCGCTGGTCTACCAATTAATCAAATCAGAATTAATCAAAGCGGCAAACTTCGCAATTCTCAAAATCCAGATGGACTAGCCGTAACAAATACAAGAGATGAGCCAACTGGCGCAATACCAAACTTTGCGAAACCTTTGAGTGCAAGTAAACCAGGTTCGGGTGGAGGAGGTATGGGTGGCTCAGGGGGAGGGCTTTTTGCTTTGTTTGCTCTGCAGGCAGCGGTAGGCGGATTGACCAACACTATTGACGATAATAACAAAACGGCCCAAAACTTTGGAGATGGTTTGTCGAGTTTAATAAATACATTAATTGTTTTAAATGCTGTTGGATTGGGCCCTAAGGGACTTGGCGGACTTACCAGTGTTGGAAAATTTGGAGACAAGTTAAAGAAGGGTCTTGGTGGTTTGCAAAGATTCCTTGGACCTGTAGCTCTTGGACTTGGGGGGCTTGATGCAGTCTTAAAGGCTGGAGGAGCTGGAGGAATAGTAGAAACATTTAAGATTCTAAAAGGGGCCGCGACTGGCGATCTCAGAAGAAAAGAAGTGGGGAATGTTCAAAGCAGCCAGATAAGAGCGCTTGAACAAAACAAGTTAGTTGGAAGTACAGATGAAGGAGTAACTATGGCTAGAGGCCAAGTTATGACTTTTGAAAGAAACATAGAGGCAGAAAAAAATAGAAAACGCGGACCGAGAACAAAAGATTTAGCGCAACAAGAAAAATTTTTAGAGAGAGCTAGAAGAGAATTAGCAAAAGCAACTGAAAGATTATCTGAAAAGGAAGCTGAGAGAGCAGCTTTTGCTTCTGGAGCAAAAATAACATCAGGAAAAGCCGATACCCGCGCTCAAGGATTTTTTGCTAAGAGAGGGGGCAATATAGAAACTGAGGTTTCAAGAATCAATTTGGAGGGTGAAAAAAAGTTACTAACAGAAAACAGCTTAATAGAAAAAGATAGAATTCAGTCCCAAATACAATCTAACGATCTAATCGCCGAAATGGCGCTTTCCAGAAATGATAATTTGCAAAGCGTCGCTCAAGAGCTCATAGAAACTAAAAAAATACAAGGAATAGAGGCAGCAAGGTTAGAGACCGTTTTGGGGAGCATTGACTTTAAAGAAGACGAAGTTGAATTAGTTAAAAAACTAGCGCTTCAATTGGGGGTTGAGCAGTCTCTAGCAAGAGGAATTTTAGAAAATGCTAAAGCATCAAATGCGGTTTTAAATGAAGAAGAAAAAACAAAAACAACCTTACTAAAACAAACTCAAGAACTTTCAAAGCTCGAAGCGGAAATTGCTGAATCTAGAAGACTAGCTTCGCGACTGTTAAGTAATGATCTTGGCTCATCTAGAGGCGGAAGAGAATTAGGGACAATAAGAAGAGACGCAGGTATTAGGGGAAATGATCTTGAATTAAAATCTGGAGCAGTGGGCTCTGGCAGAAAAAGAGAAGTGGGGTTTCTGAACGAAAAGATACAACTTGAGGAAGAGCTTGCCCAGTTAAAAGGAAAAGCTGCCGATTCGGAAACAGCTTTTTTGAGTATGAAAGATCAGGCAGATAGGGGCAATATCGACTTGCTAGATGAAAAATATCAAGCTACAGTGAACCAGATGGCGCTAGATGCGGAGAGGCTTGAAAAACTTCAGCCTTTAATAGAGGCTGAAATTGAATTAGCTGGAGCTAGAAGCAAGCAAAGTGGATTTAGTCTAGGTTTAGAAGATTTAGATACGGAGATATTAAGTTTTCAAGATAAGCTTGGCAGGGAAATACCAGGACTATTTGCAAATAATTTAGGAACAGCACTTAGTGAAGCTGTCAGTGGGGCTGAAGATATAGGAGACGCTCTTTCGAAAGCTGGAGAAAGTTTCTTAGGCTATATTAGGGATGCATTTTTACAACAAGCCGCAAATCAACTTACTAGTGGTTTGATGGGCGGAATGGGAGGTGGTGGAGCTCCAGGCACAGGCGGTGGTCTAATTGGAGGTTTATTTGATGGTGTTAAAGGTTTTTTCGGAGGAGAAAAAGGCGCCGAAGGAGCGGTTGCCACAGCTGCGGGCAGTGCCGCCGAGGGAGAAAAAAAGGGAGGGATCGGAGGATTTTTCTCTGGACTATTTGGCGGGGGTAAAAAAGGAGCAGCTTTAGGATCTACTCCAGCTACCCCAATGTATGTTTCAGATGTTTCATTAAACAAAGAAGGAGCTGGTGGAGTTTTAGAAGACTTGACTGGTGGCAAAAAAGGCGAGGGTGCAGAAGGAGAAGAGGGCAAGGGATTTTTAGGCGGACTAACAGATAAGCTCGGAGGATTTTTTGACGGATTTAAAGACAAAATGGGCGGTTTATTTGACGGCATAAAGGGCCTATTTAACGGAGGTCAAGGCGGAGGCGGAGGCGGTATAGGAGGGATGCTGACTAATCTCTTTACAGGCGGAAGCGGCGGAGGCGGCGGCGGTATTTTTGGAACTATCATGGGCGCTTTTGGATTTGCAAATGGAGGCGCAGTTGGATTCGCGAATGGCGGCTCAGTAGGTTCTACAGATACGGTGCCAGCAATGTTAACTCCTGGAGAATTTGTTGTAAAAAAATCTGCGGTAGATAAATACGGAGAAGGATTCTTATCTAGTTTAAACAAAGGGGTATTACCAATGCAAGGATTTCAAAACGGAGGTTCTGTTTCTCCAGTCGCTGCAGAAGCTGGCGCTTCTGCAATGGGGGGGAACCAGGTCAGTAATAATTCAGATTTTACTTTTAATATAAAAGAGGGAGAAGTTAATAAAGAGGGCGGACAATCATCTAACGAACAACAAAAAGAGTTTGCTTCCAGAATAAGAGCTGCAGTGACGACCACCATACAAGAAGAATCAAGAACTGGGGGTTCGCTAAATTATTTATATAAAGGATAAAAATGAGTGAGGTATTGGCAACTTATGATAGAGATAACAATATAACTGGAACTATCGAAGCTAACACCTTTGTTCCAGAATACGGGTCTACCGTGTCATTTAAAAATGAAAATGTCCACATGGCTACTTCTGATAATTTTTATAAAAAGTTTTCAAAAAGCTTAAACGGTACGGAAATAAATTTAAATTTAAAATATTCAAACAAAACAGAAGAGCAGGCGAGGTCTTTTTTAAGTTTTTTAGAAGGGGTTTCGACGACAGTGGGGTTTTTTGACTTTAATACCCCTAATTCAGATTCTGTTGAACTATCTTTTCCTACTGGAGAGATATATAAAAATATGAGTAGGTTTAATATACAAAATTACGATTTTAAATTTCATGATGGTCTATTCGATATAGATTTAACACTTGTAAAAAATAGCCAGTCGTCTTTTATTGAGTGGAGCGGCTCTTCATATTTAAATGCTAATAATTTTCATAGCACTTGGGCAAACGTAACATCTTATTCTAAATTTGATGTTGTTTATTTTCCAGAATACAATACTGCTGGATATTCAAATTTTGATACAGTTGCTAATAGAATTGAAAAATTTTACTATTGCAATCAGGACCATACTTCAAGCGCTGACACAAGCCCAACGGGAGTTAGTACGAAGTGGACTAGATCTTTTTTTTATGATTTAGATGACGATATAAATATATCTACTGATAAAAAATTAGAAATAGTAAAGCTAAAAAATTCATTTAGTTCTTTTGCGAAAACAGATTCCAACGCTGGTTTGATAAAGGGTTTACAATTAAATTTTAAAAATAGGACAGATAAAGAAACTAGGTCGATTCTTCATTTTTTAGAAAAACATGAAAACCACATGCCTTTTGAATTGCCTATACCACAACTATACACAAGAAGAAAATTCTTTGTTTGTAGTTCGATGAGCCACAAGTTTGTATATAAGAACTGCAACGATATAAATATTACGGTAGACGAAGTGGTTAAATTTAAATCAGATCCTATGTTTGATAATTATCAGTATGACAATTAATGCAAACAGGCCAACAATAACATACGAAAATGTTTCTTTGCTTAAAGGCGGGGCGACTTCTTACTTGAATGCGTCAAACAACGCCTCTTCAATAAAATTAATTCCGCTTGTACAGAATTTCTCTTTTAATTTTGATACGAAAACAGAAGATGTTCTAACGCTTGGAAATAAATTTTATTCAAAGAGGATAAATAGATATGATGTCGATGTGAATTTAGATATTACTTTATTCGAAACATTTGAAGATATGTTTTCTGGATTCTTTAGCGGAGCCGCTCTTCTTAATGATTTAAATGATGATGTCAGTTTCTACTCTTTAATAGGAAAAAAGAAGAATTCTGATAATTTTTCTGATGCAGATGAGACAATAAACTTTGGAAATGCATTCATTGAAAGTTTTTCAATGTCCCAATCAAAAAATGAATTCCTGTCCTCTAAGTATTCTTATAGTTGCAGTAATGTAAACGCCGAACAGTTAACGTCAAACAATATATCAAATCCAGCAATAGACCTGTCTGGAACCCAGTTACAGGATTTAACCGCAACCCTACCAGACGTACAATCGCTTTTAGATGCACAATCTAATTTACAAAACAAGATTTACCCATCGTACGACACTAACGTCTCTATATCTGGCATAGAGTCAGAAGACATATTTTTAGTTAAGGCTGACATGGTTCAAAATTTTAATCTTTCAATACCTTTTGATAGAAAAAAAATATTCAAAATAGGAAAAAAATACCCAGTACAGAGAAGGTTTGTAGACCGTAAGGAAGGATCTGTTTCTGTTTCATGCATAGATTCGGAATTTGTTATCAATGGAAGCAACTCTAATTTAAAAACTTTTTTAAGCGAAAATGATAGTTATGTAATTGATTTAAACTTTTTGAGTAAAGGGTCTCAAGCTCAAAATTTTCAAATATCTGGAGCAAGGTTAACATCCAATTCACATTCTGCTTCTTTGGGTCAAAATTTAAACTCTTCATTTTCTTTTGATTTTAATCCTGTTGATTTTAAAAGAATATAATGGCTGCGAAAAGATTAGTAAATAGAGCTGATGATATCGCTGTATTTTATAGTAAAGATATTTTTGATCAAGCAAAAATGAATGCTGGAAGTGGTATGTTTTTTTTACCAGCAGTACAAGATTTAAAGTTTGGATTTAATAGTTTAACTAAAGGAAGCAGCTCTATTGGATCAAGGAAAAAAAGTTTTACATATCCTAACCAAGCGCCAGATGTTTCTGTGGATATATCTATATTAGAAAATTTTGAAACTCTTTTTGAGGACGCATTTACTAAGAATAGCAATGTAAGTGACCTTAACGATGGAAAGAATTTTTATTTTTTAATAAACACTGACGAAGAGAGAACGGCTCTAAGCAAATATAAAAGTTCTATATCTATAGGAAATTGTTTTTTAGATTCTATAAAAATAAATCAAAATATAAACGGTGTTTTAAAAAGCGATTATTCTTATGTCGGAAGTAATATAATTGCACAAGAATATAGCGGTTCAAATAATGAATATTTATCTAGTAGCGGAAAGGCTCCTTCTGTTCACTTAACTGGTGATCAACAACCCGTTGGAGATTTTGTCTTTAGCGGCCTGGGAAACGATTACAGTATAGAAAAGAAAATGCTGAATTCAGATTATCGTGGAGAATTTACTCCTGGTTGTAAGACATTTGTAAAAGTGAGTGGCATAGGGACCGATACTTCTTTTTTGATCAACCCCGACGGAATACAATCTTTTGATCTTGGTTTAAATTTTAATAGAAAAAGAATAAATTCTGTAAATAAATATTTTCCCATGGGAAGAAAGGCTACCGCGCCTTTTTTAGGCTCCATATCTATCGAAAATAAATTTTCAGATATAGAGGCTGGGGATTCATTTATAAATTTTTTAAAAAATCCAGAAGAGTATCATATTAGTATAAGCGGCGAAAAGTCTAATGGAAAAAGTTTTATGGTCGACATTTCCAAGTCTTTCTTGAAGTCAAAGAGTGTGGATGGGTCAATTTCGTCCAATTTGTCAGAAAAAGCCGATTTTATATTTGGTCTGGAGGATATGGAGCTTCTAACTAGCTTAACATCTATAAATCTATGGAATCAGAATAATCAAACTATTTGGGAGAGCAATGACTTTATTTGGAACAGTATTAATCATTAATATTTTCTTTTTTGTGTAATTATAGATATGGCAGACCTACAAGGAAAGAGAATAGATTCAACTTATGTATATGTATTGAATTCAGACCCAAATACGGCAATAGTAACAAATGGCGATGGATCTAGCGTAGATTGGGACGGAAACAAAATAGTCCTAAAAACAGGCGATCAGGAAATATCTGGAATTAAAAACTTCGATTCGTTGCCAAAGTATCAAGGCTTAGACCTTGTATACAAAAACAATGCTATCTCTGAATTGGGAGAAGGTAGCCTGCAGAAAGCAGTAAATTCTGATGGATCTGTTATATTGGCTGGCAATATAAACAATCTAGATGGGAAATATTCAGTAATTTTAGCAGGGACAGGTCAGGGATTAACTGGCGACTTTTCTGCAATTGCGGTTGGTATACAGAATTCAATACTAGGAGGTAAATCTTTTATTGGTGCTGGGAAAAAGAACGAAATATCGGGTTATAATTCTTTTATTGGTGCTGGAACTGGAAATTTATTAACAGGCTTAAATTTAAGCATAGGGGCTGGAGAAGGAAATAAAATATCTGGGGTAAGCTCTTCCATGTCAGCAGGAAAAGATAATATTATTTCTGGAAGTTACTCTTCCGTATCCGCTGGGCAAAGCAATTCTATTCATGGAAATGAATCTTCAATTGGCGCAGGTTATTCAAATGAAATTAATTCAGACTATGGAGGAATAGTAGCTGGAACTAATAATACAATCAATGCATCAACATCTGCAATAGTCGCTGGAACTAATAATATAGTGAATGCTCCACAATCCGCCATAATCGGTGGAGAGAGTAATGAAGTTAGTGGTGCGCGCAGTGCGATTTTGGGAGGCAAGAACAATGAAATAGTAATTGGAGACCAGTCTTCTCTGTTGGGGGGAAAGGATAATAAAATCTCTGGTTCTTTTAGCTCTTTGGTTGGCGGTAGTGGAAACTCTCTTTTTAGTGATAACGCTGTTATGCTTGGTGGAGAGAATAACAGCTTAGAAACTGGAGTTAATTCAATAATCATCGTCGGAAAAAATAACAGTCTTAAAAATTCAGATAATTCTACAATTAACGCTGGGACTGGAAATAATCTAGCAAATTCAACTGGTTCATCTGTTGTAGCTGGAAGCGCAAATTCCATAAGCGGATCAAGAGATTCGTCCGTGGTTGCTGGAAGCGAAAATTCTATAAGCGGATCAAGAGATTCATCCGTGGTTGCTGGAACCAAAAATATACTGAGCGGATCTTTTGATTCTTCTATTTCGGCAGGAGTTGACAATGAAATAAAATCTTCCAGTAAATCCTTAATAGGAGTAGGCAGTGGAAACTTTGTGTCTGGATCAGAATCATCTGCGCTTATAGGCGGGTCTGGTAATAAGATTGAAGGTTCAACTACTTCTATAATTGGAGCGGGTGCTGGCAATTTTATAAAAGATTCAACTGGATCTTCTTTAGTGGGGGGTAGAGACAATACCATAACTGGAGTCGAATCCTCTCTTGTGGGTGGAGTATCTAATGCAATTAGCGGGAATAGAAGTGTTCTTGTGGGAGGAAGTGGAAATAAGGTTTTTGGAGATGAAATAGTTTTGATAGGGGGAAAAGGGAATACGGCATCTGGTCAATTTGTAAATTTATTTGCTGGAGAGAACAATAATGTAACTGGGGTCGCCTCAACAATTGTTGCTGGCAGAGAAAATGATATTTCAAATTCCGATGACTCTTCGATTGGAGCGGGCCAACTAAATGCAATAATTAACTCAAGTAAATCTTCTGTAAATGCTGGGGGTGGTAACAAACTTTATAATTCTGCAAATTCTTCTGTGGCAGCTGGAGAAGAAAATGATATTACGGGCTCTAATAGGTCATTAGTTGGAGCGGGCAAAAACAATCTATTGAGCGGCTCAAATGATTCCTCTATTAACGCTGGAGAGGGGAATGAGCTAAAAACATCTAATAAATCCTTAATAGCTGTAGGTAGTGGTAATCTAATAACTGGATCAGAGTCTTCAGCAATTATTGGGGGAAACGCTAACCAAATTAAAGGTTCAACTGCGTCTATTATGGGCGCTGGATCTGGTAATCTTATAGAAGACTCAACGGGCTCTTCGTTGGTCGGAGGTAGAAGTAATATTATCAGCGGCGTAGAATCCTCTCTTGTGGGTGGAGCATCTAATTCCATTAGCGGTGATAGGAGCGTCCTTGTTGGCGGTGTCGGAAACTCTGTTTTCGGTGATGAAATTGTTTTGGTGGGAGGAAAAAATAACACAGCGTCTGGCCAATTCGTTACTCTTTTTGCTGGAGAAGATAATAATATAACAGGAACAGGTTCAACAATTGTAGCTGGTAGAAAGAATGGTATAAAAAATTCGCAAGATTGTTCTATAGGAGCTGGAACTGGTCATTTGATGACTAACGCTAAAAGATCTTCAATTAATGCGGGACATGATAATATATTTTTAAATTCTGATGATTCTTCTGTAGCTGCAGGGACTGCAAATAATTTAACAAACTCTACAACTTCATTAATTGGAGCTGGAAGAAATAATAAATTAACTGCCTCTCACGCTTCAGCAATTAATGCTGGAACTGGCAACGAGATTACATCGTCCAATGGGTCATTAATTTCTGTTGGTAAAGGAAATTTAATCCAAAACTGCGAATCGTCTTCATTGATTGGTGGACTTGATAACAAAATTAAAGATTCTACTTCATCCATAATGGGAGGAGGGACTGGTAATGAAATAACTTCTTCTTTATATTCTTCTTTGTTTGGAGGTAGAGACAATAGCATAAATGGAACTGGGTCCGCTCTTGTCGGTGGGCAAAGCAATTCAATAAGCGGGGATAGGAGCGTCCTTGTCGGAGGTGATAACAATAAAGTTTTGGGCGATAAAATCGTCTTGGTGGGAGGACAAGATAACACGGCATCTGGTGAGTTTTCAACCGTATTCGCTGGAAGAAATAATCACGCTACTGGAGTAGCATCTACAGTTGTGGCTGGTACGGGCAATGGTATTTTAAATTCTAATAACACATCAATTATAGCTGGCACAGGAAATTCAATCACGGGCTCTAGCGAGTCATCGATTGTTGGTGGGGTAGAACATAAAATGATATTTTCTCCTAATTCAGCAATTAACGCTGGTAAGGAAAATTACATCACGGGAGCGGTTGATTCAGTTATTCTGGGTGGAAATGACAATCAAATAAGTGATGGATCTGGAAATTCAATATTAGGCGGAAGTGGGCAGTTGATTAAAGGTTTCATATCGACTCGTCCATCCAGTCTTGCTTCAAAAAATTCATCCATATTAGCTGGAAAATCGAATAAGATTAGTGGGTCGTTTGATTGCGTGGCTGCAGGAGATACTAATAGAATTTATGAATCGAGCGGCTCTGCAGCTGTTGCTGGAGCAAGTACTTTTATTAAAGAGTCGGATCTGTCTATGATTGGTTGTGGTCAAACGAATTCTATTAGAGAATCGTACTCTAGCTTTGTAGGCGGTGGATTTGCTAATCGGGTAAGTGGAACGACGCACGCTGCTGTTCTGTGTGGAACTGGAAATCATATAGACGACTATACTCCTAGTAATCTTGTGTCTCAGTATTCATTCATAGGTGGCGGGCATGCGCATCATATTGATTCCTCAAAAAGCGCGGGTATTTTATGCGGAGCAGAAAATGAAATTCAACAGTCTGTCTCTGCATCTATAGCAGGGGGTGGTGCTCACGAGATTATAAAATCCAGTTATGCATCTATAGGGGGTGGAATTAACGGCCTGATCTATTTGTCTACATATTCATATATAGGGGCTGGACAAAATAATGAAATTACTGGACGAAGCGATTCTGCGATAGTAGCTGGAATAAACAATGAAATTTTCAGTGCGGGGCGTTCATTAATTGGAGCTGGAATGAATAATTCATTAAACTCATCGACTGGGTGCGCTATAGTCGTTGGGCAGTACAATTCTTTGGTTAAATGTGAGAATTCATCTATAATGGCTGGAACGGGCAATTCATTAAGTGGCTGCCTTACTTCATCTATAGCTGCTGGGAGGGGCAATTTATTAAGCGGCTCCGATGATTCGTTTATAAACGCTGGAGTTGAAAACGAGATAAGGTCTTCAGATGGGTGTTTAATTGGCGTGGGGAGTGGAAACTCAATAAGCGGGTCGGACTACTCTTCTCTTATCGGGGGCGATAGTAACAAAATTGAAGACTCAACTGGTTCTATAGTAGGGGGTGGTTCTGGCAATTCAATAATTAACGCTAATAGATCTTCTTTGATCGGGGGCAAGGGTAATAATATATCTGGGATCGAATCTTCTCTTGTTGGCGGAAATTCTAACTCAATTAGTGGTGATCGAAGTGTTCTGGTTGGAGGCAGCGAAAACTCTATTTTCGGAGATGAAATAGTTTTAATAGGAGGTAAAAACAATACGGCCAGCGGACAATTTGTAACACTTTTTGCTGGAGAGAACAACAATGTGACTGGAACCGCTTCAGCAATTGTAGCTGGCAGACAAAATGATATTTTAAATTCTGACGACTCTTCAATCGTAGCTGGAAATTTAAACGATATAACATCATCTTTGAGGTCAAGTATTTCTGCTGGCACTGGAAATAAGATAAACGGCAGCACAAATTCGGTTGTTGTAGGAGGAGAATCGAATGAATTGCTTGGATCTTTTAACTCAACAATTATAGCTGGCACTGGAAATAAGATAGATACTCATAGTTCTCGTTCATTGATTAATGCTGGACATGACAACACAATGGACTCAGTTGATTCTTTAATTGGCGCTGGGGCTTTTAATTTTATTGACCTTGGGTCAAGGTCTGCCATTATTGCAGGACAAAACAATGAAGTACAGAACTCAGACCGTTCTATAATTGGAGCGGGCAGTGGAAATTTAATAAATAAATCCAACAACTCTTTAGTTGGGGCTGCAGATAATTCTATAATAAATATTAATACGGACGTAATTTTTACGCACACGTTTACGAGTGGTCCACGAGAAGTAATTAAAGAAATAGGCTTTGGATCAGACTTTACTAAATTTCCGTTTAAAACCGTTGATCAGATTACGGACGGTTCTGATTTTCCTGCCCCTTATTATACTTATTCTACTGAAGGTAGTTTTGAAAGAGTTTCGGGCTATTGGCTTCAGCAAAAACACTTTGATGAACCTATATATGCGTCTATTTTGAATGGAATAGACAACAAGGTTCAGTCTGATCTTTCTACTATTTTAAATGGATCTGGAAATGAATTGGCTGGAGCAAACTCAGTAATAGTTGGTATAAATAACAAAGCTTCTGGTCATAATTCATACATTCTTGGAGGGACGGGTAATAAAATCAATTTAAGTCTTTTGCCGACTGGTGCGGTACAAAATTTTAGCGCGGGGTTTCAATTTAATAATAATAATTATGAAAATTACAATACAATACTTGCTGGCGAAAATAATGAAATAGGCGCCAATGAGATTAAGGAAATGTATGGGTTTTTTAATGGAGCATCATTTGAGGGTGTACAAAATAAACATGCTCAAATATTGGGAGGGCAGCAAAACTCTGTAAATGGAATAAATAATTCTATAATAAATGGAAAAAGCAACATTGTACATGCGACGACTTTTTCTCCGCGTGTGGAATTTAGAATGGGGACACTTACTCGAAATCAACTTGAGACAAATTCATCTATGATTCCAGAACTAGATGGCTTGTTCGAAAATGATTTTATATTTGCAAACAACCAACCTAGAAAAACCTACGAGGGCCACTGTTCTATTTCTTCTTCAGTTAGGTGTGCTACGCATGGAACATTTTTGTCGATAAATAATTCTATAAATTCAAATATAGAAACTGGCGAGGCATTTCCAAACGCATCGCCGACACTGTCGACGGATAATTATCCATTCTTTTGTAACATTAATGGCAGTCTTGGAGGTTTAATTAAGGCGTCCCATTATTCTTCAATCTTTAATGGTATCGGAAATGAAATTTCGGTGGGTTCTGATGAATATAGAATTAATAATGCCAACTCAACCATTTTAAATGGAAACAGAAATAAGATAATTGGCAGTGGCATAGAGCTTGACGCAATAGATGTCAATAACAATACATACTCTACAATTTTAAATGGATCAAATAATGTTATCTACGGCAGGCAAAATACGATTATAAATGGCACTGGAAATATTTTATCTGGTCAAAATAATTTAGTTTTTGGAAAGAATAATATTATTGCTCCCCATGACGTTACGGATACCCCAGCTTTTTCCTTTGTGTTTGGCGAAAGGAACACTATGAGTGGATCGGCATTCACTACACAAAACTCAAGACAAGATGGCAATTATATATTTGGAAGAAGAAATAGACTTGAATTATGTTCTAGTGCGTTTGTTGTTGGTGGCCATAGGTTTACTGATGGGGGTTCTTCCCCCTCGGTTAGTACGGATGATAATGAGTACACCTCGTCTCGTGACTTTTTCGCTTTTAACTTTGAGGAGTCTTCGCTTTACTACTCTAGTGACTCAGATATAACCAACGCACTTTATGCACATTTAACAGGATTAAATAAATCATCAGTATCAAATATTAGTGTATCTAGTTTATCAGGTTTTCAATCGTCTTCCTTGAATAATGCAAATCTTTCCACTGGATCAAGTATTACTCATAGTAATTTGAATAATATTCAAAGTTCTACTATATCTCAAATAACAGAATGTTATATTCCGTGTTTAGAACATAGCAATATAACTGGAGCAGTCCGATCATTAATTAGAGGTATCAATATCAATGCAGCTGTCAATTTACGTAGTTCAAGTATTGAGGGTGAGGATATTCAATTCCCTGCTGAAAAAATAAACGTAAGTTATTCAAACATATTTGGGTCTGGTATTGATTTTACTCAATTAGACGAAAACCATACTAGTACTTATAATAGTTGTGACATTTTCGGCAAAAATATAGAATTCTTTGCCGAAGGTAATTCTTCTTACAATTTATTCATTAGAGGTAATGGTCATGAAATAACAGGATCTAGTGATAGCTTTGTATTTGGCCGAAATATCGATATAAAAACTGGAAGTTATTGCGCGTTCTTTGGAAAAGATATAGAGTCGAATGAATCTCACACTCTAGTTTTTGGAGAAAATATAGATTCTCCGCATAGAGCTGGGTCTGTAATTAAAGACTCTAAGACAACAGCAACACAATCTAAGGGGAGAGATACTCTTTTCTTAGACTTTGACAGTGGAACTTATTTAAATCTTCCTTCGGGCGATACGTCAAATACAACTTCAAGCGATGGTGTTCCAGGATCTCTTATGCACAGCGGAGAGTATTTGTTAATAAAAACTGGCGATGGTAATTCATCAGCTTGGGGAAAGATACAAATATTAGCCCTATAAGGCTAGTTACTTTCTTCGAGGTCGGCCTCTTCGGTCTCTTCGGTCTCTTCAGCCTCAATTTTTGATTCAATAATATTCATTATCTGTTGAACTCTATTTAATTCTCTAATTGGAAAATCTGCAAGGATTTGATTGATGATATTTATTTCTTTTTCTTCTAGTATTACTTTCATTTTTTATAATAATTTTAAATTTCTATATTTATACCTTTTTTTGAGGCTTTTTCTATTGCTTTATTCATTTTTTCTTTCATTTGACTTGGGTGCGCTTTGCCATTAGTCATTTTACTATAATCGTCATATGATTTTTGTTTTACTGGATCGACTCCTCCAGCTTGTTGAGCTCTCATTTCAGAAGCTTCAGCGCTACGCTCAAAAAGTTGCCCATATGTATCGTTTTTGCCAACAGTTGAGGATCTAAATGATGATGCGCTAAAAGGGTCAAGCTTTGTATCTGTAGACATGTTAGGGTTGACGTACACGCGCCTCCAGAGGCCTTTCTCTGATCCATCCTCCCCGTGATACTCGTGAGTGTCATTCATTCCCTGAAGGACCTCTGAGACTTCTCCAGTTTCTGTATTTTCGTATAAGTATAAAGGCATAACTAATTATAAAAAAGCCCCCGACATTTTCAATCGAGGGCTTTGATTTATTCTACTGAAATTTTAACAGTTTTAGAATTTTCTGATTTCGGAAGTTTAATTTTAAGGATTCCATTTTTAAGATTAGATGAAATTTTAGCAACATCAATACTATCGTTATCAATCCTTAAGCTAAGGACTTCGCTGGGCTTGCCTTTTTCGTCATCAACCGAAACCTTTAAAATACTCTTGCGAACATTTGCGGTAATTTCTTTTGAATCAAATCCAACAATAACCTTTTTTACTAGGTAATAATTTTCTTTATCTTCAATATCTAATGGGCCAACATAACCTTTTCCGTGTTTTTGGAAAGAGTCATCACTAAGGCCTTTATAAAAGGCGCTTTCAATTTGATTTAATAAGTTTGAATACATAGACTTTCCCTTTTGCAAAGCCCGTGCCAATATTAAGACATCTCTTCAATCCCTTTAAGCAAGCGGTCTACAGAGCGACTGTAAGAAAATTGTTCTTTTAATTTCTCTCCTTCAGTGTTAATTTGTCCCTTTTTAGAGACAGCTGTGTCCATCGCTTGTGACACAGTGTCACTGTCCCAGGTGTAGATATTTCCTTGATTAAATGGCGAGCCCTCTTCAAAAAACCTTTTGTCATAAGCTGGCGCTTTTCCATTAGATTCAACAAGTATAGAATTTGTATTATTTGCCCAATCTTTGTGAGCAGTCTCGTTTAATACTATTGACCACTTGCCTAAGCAAGTAGAATTAAATGCTGGCAGGTTCCACCCTTCCGCACCACTCAATCCAGTTAAATCAATATCAATTGAGTTTAATAATTGATTGACTTCTGAGTTTGACTTCAGATAAGGAAGAAAGTTTACATTGCTATACCTTGCCCCACCTAGGCAATCCGATAGAATTTTATTCATTTCTTTTTTTTCTATAAATGGATTTTCAGTACACACTGTGAGCTGAAACTTATTATTGTTGCCAAATTTAGATAACCATAGCTTAATGATTTTTTCAGTATGTTTGCGTTTTTCAAACTTGCCCATGAGGCCAAAATGAACGATTTCGGGATCTAAATATTTTTTATTTGTCTTATGAAAATCTTCATCAAAACCAACTGGAATAACTCCAGCTTCCACTCCCTTAGATTTGAATTTTTCAGCAGAATATTCGCTAGAAAAATAAATTTTATCTTGATATTTTGCTAGATTAATTTCTGATTCAGTTGGATCATCTAACTCATAAAAAGTATATAGAGCCTGCTTTGATCCTATTCTATTATGAGAACCATTTAGGTGCCACAATTTAAAGGATGGCATATCCTTATTTATTTTTTCTAATGAATTATTAGAGCAGGCATTCAGCCACTGAGAAAACTCTTTGTCCATTTTATCAAAGGCTTGGGCGTTAGCTTGGCCTCCGTTCGGAAATAATACCACGTTAACACCCTTCCGCCAAAGTTGGCGGAGGATGTTGTATGATACGTTCCCAAATGAAAGAGAATTAATGGGAGTGTCTACGATTAAATCCATTAGAATGGAATTTCTTCGTCAGTGCCTGATGGGGTAGGTGTAGAGGAGCCTTCGGCTTTCTCTCCCTTGCCTCCCAAAAATTGGACATTGTTAGCTTTTACATAAAGCTTGGAATTCTTCTTTCCGTCCTTTTCCCAGGTATCTTGAACAAGTCGACCATCCGCTAAGACCTGGCGACCTTTTGTGAGGTATTTTTGGCAATTTTCGCCGAGCTTACCCCAAGCTTCAACGTCGACATAAGAAACCTTATCCTTTTGACGACCATCATTTACTGCTACTACAAGGCGTGTGACGTTATATTCACCAGCCTGACGCGATTCGGGATCTCTTGCGAGATTGCCTACCATTGTTATATTACTATACATATTTTTTTATCTCTGTTAAATGTTTGTTGTGAATATTTATACATCCTTGAATTGATAAGTCAAGCTTTTTCGCAATTTTTTTCCAAGGAGTTAATTTCCTTCCATCTTTGTATCTCATGCGGAATATTTTTTTGACCCTATTATCATCCATAGAATCTATCTTGCAAAATATTTTTTTTATTAATTCTTCTTTTTCTAATGTTTTTAACTCAGAATCGCAACTGACTCTATCATCAAAAATTTCAGAAATAGAGGACTGGGGAAACTTTATATTTTTATTGTAAATATTCAAGCACTTCCATCTCGCTAGATTGCCTATGTAGGTGCTAAATTTTGCGTTTTTACTTTCATCAAATTTTATAGCGGCGTCGTATATACAAAAATTTTTATCTTGAAGGACATCTTCTTTATTAAGACCTTCGTTTGACTCTGGGAGGTATTTGTTAACCATTTCTACGTATATGCCAGAGTGCCTGTCAATAAGCTCTTTCATTGAGGCTTGGTCGGCGTAGTTTTTGACCTTATCTATTAAGTATATATCGTTTTCCATTGTTTATCGTTTTGCTTTAACATTTCCCATAAAATCTGCGAATGATCTTTGCATTCCGTCATATCGTTAGGTTCGTATTCTGGCCAAAAATGACAGATGTCTGAAACCTTTTGAACAAGCGGATCGTTCTTTGCTTCTATTTCGTTTGGTGGTTTATTACCTTCTTTTGATATATGGATGACAAATCCTCCATTCTCCTTGACCCTTTCCGCTTCGAAGTCAAATCTGACATCAGAAATTATAGGGAAAAACTTATGTTTACTATTTTTAATGTCACTTATCACTGAATCGGCCCAAATAGTTTTGCCATAAATCTTTTTCATAGTCTCTCCGTGGCAAACTAAGAGATCTCTAATTATTTCTTTTTCATCTGTATTTTCGGTATACGGGTTTATTTTGTAATTATCATTAATCACATCTTTCATTTGTTGCTTTATCCTGTCGGCAAAAGATAGTATCTTCACCTCTATACCTAGTTCAGTAGTTATTATATCGGCCAAATTATTGGCTAATGTATCTTTTCCCGATCTCGCTAATCCGCTTATTCCAATCATTTTTTTAAATTTTTTAAAATTTCAGACATAGACCTAGATTCCTTGTGCATGCCTATATCTGCTAAAACTTTATCTATTCTAATCAGAACATCTGAATCTTCAAATTTTTCTTTTATTTTTTTTACCCTTAAGCACGGGGATATCAACGCTCCTTCTTTGAGTTCGTCCATAACCTTACTTACAGCTTTGTTTGCCGCCTCATTTTCGTTTCTAGCTTTTACGACTGTAGACCAGTCGGCACTAGTGCAAAAAAAGAAGTCGTTAATATCTTGTTCTAATTTGATCATTAAGCGCTTAATAAATACATTAAAACAAATAAGTCAAGACAATTTTTTGTCTTATTTTAATATATATTTAATAAATATCTTATAAATACTTTAAATACTTAATATATATGTATTACTCACTCGCTCACTCCGTTCGCTCACTCGCAATACGATAGATTATACAACGAATACACGGAAAGTCAAGGCCTAAAATATATTTTTTTCTTTTTGTAAAAAATACTTGACTTTTAAATATGGGGGTGTAAATTCATGGGTATGCTATTCGAGGAACAAGTATCAAGGAAACCAAATCTCTATCCATGGACAGATGAATTTGTAAACGCTATGCACAATGGCTTCTGGACTGATAAGGAATTCAATTTCCA
>Ga0209830_10001289_pt1 | contig 22481 bp, 21 predicted proteins | sample ArcticOcean_MG_C_12_FD_187439 | JGI IMG/M metagenome (GOLD analysis project Ga0209830, IMG submission 187439) | Marine microbial communities from western Arctic Ocean - ArcticOcean_MG_CB8_130 (SPAdes) (version 2) | ecosystem: Environmental > Aquatic > Marine > Oceanic | place: Arctic Ocean...
GATGATAGCGATGATAGCGATGATAGCGATGATAGCGATGATAGCGATGATAGCGATGATGAAGACGGTGATGATAAAAACAAAATTGATGGTAGTAGTGTTAAAATAGTAACTGTAGATGTAGACAACATGAAACTTGACGAAATAAATATTATTGAACCTATGAATGAAGAAGGTTATTCTTCCAACGAAGACATTGATGTTGTACCAGTAGTGAATATGAATATCGAACCAATTGTAGTAGATAAGATCGCCCAAGTAGAAGACTATAATAAAATGACTCTTACCTCGTTACGTAAATTAATTGTATCTCTTGAATTAAATAACGACCCGAGTAAACTGAAAAAGACCGAGTTAATTGAGATATTAGAAAGACGCTAGAAAAAATAACATATTATAATATAGATTTAGTATAGTATAATGTTCTCTAATTTAGATTGTGCATATCCTGTTATAAAAGAAACCGTCCCCATGTCAAAGAGAGGCTATAATACAAACAACAAATATCCCGAGTTTCCGCCTTTAATGAGCGATGGTCGTGCGATTACTGCGACTTGGCAACCCGAGGCATCTATAAACCAAGACTTAATAGAAAGTAATGGCATAAAAAGCAATTGGGAATATCGCAAATATTTGACTCATAACGCAAAGGATATTATGGAATATAATTTCCGCGAATCGTCAACAGATGCCGGTTATTATAAACGTCCTATCGATATTCCTAGTATCCAAACAAACGAAGTAAAATACAACGTAAATGCTCCTCATACATATAATTCTGCGAACGATAATACTAAGCCATTCGGTCACGCTACAAGCGATTTGAAAAATATGTATCTTACTCGTGAGGAATTGGAAAAACGTAAGGTTGCCCCGATAATTGTAACAAAGGAACTGTAAATGTTCGAAAATAAACATAAACACATAATAAGAATCATTATTATTATGTATTTAGTATATATTGCCGCAGGTATATCAAGTCGGTTTGGTGGAACGCCCAAAATGCTTGCGAAAGTAGGAAAAAATGATGAGCGACTGATAGATATCTCATTACAACAAGCACTTACACGTAATGATATTGAAAAAATACATTTTTTAGTGAGTGAATATACATATGGTGGAATTTTTGAATATTTAGGTAAGACCTACCGCGGTATACCAATAAGTTATAGTTTTCAAATCATTCCAACTTATAGAAAAAAACCGTGGGGCACTGCTGACGCAGTAGCGAGTTTATATTTAACCATTGACAAAGAGTTTATATTGTGTAATAGCGATGATTTATATGGAGAAGAATCTTTTACTTGTATTCCAAGTGATAATTCAAATTGGATGGTAGGGTTTCAATTGAAGAACGCAATACCAAATAAAGGAGAAGTCAACCGTGGTATAGTGAAAATCGGATTACATAATGAAATAAAACATATCGAAGAACGACTGGGGATAATGAAATGTGATTTCAGTGATTGCGATCTGGAAAATACAGTTGTATCAATGAACTTATTTAAGTTCCAACCAGAAATGTTACAATTTATGTATGAACGCGTATCTCGATTTATAACCGAACACGTCGAACACAAAACAAAAGAAATGTTGTTACCGAATTTTTTGAACGAGTATGTAAATATAGTTGATAATGAAATATTATGTAAAATCTCACAGAGTAAGTGTTTAGGACTAACATATCAGGAAGATATCGCAGACTTGAAAAGTGAGATAAGTAATTAGACTAACAAACAATATACACTTTTGATTGTATAGTGTGTATATTGTAATATCATGAAGGTTATTAGTTTTGATGTAGGGATAAAAAACATGGCGTATTGTATTTTTGAGTGCTCTGACACTTGCAAAATATTAAAATGGGATGTTCTCAATTTAATGGAAGAAAATGTTGTAGAACAGCCAATATGTAGTTGTATTAATGTTCTTAAAACAAAAAAGAATATTCAAAAACCGTGTATAAAAAAGGCAAAATATGGTAAAAATGGTAAATATTATTGTGATAAACACGCAAAAGAGACTAACCAGTATATAATTCGTCCTAAGAAATATCAAGGTTCTCAATTGAATAAAAATAAACTTGTGGATTTAAACACTATCGCAATGCAACATTTTATAATTGATGATACTACAACTGATAAACGTTTGAAAAAAGATGTGTTGAAAATGATTACCGAACATTTCGATAAGGTCTGTTTTGATGAAATCACTATTGGAAAAAAGAAGAAGGCAAGTGAGATTGATTTAATCGACATTGGACGAAACATGAAACGTAGATTGGACGAAATACCAGAAGTAAATGAAGTTGATTGGGTAGTGATAGAGAACCAAATATCACCCATCGCAAATCGTATGAAGACAATACAAGGAATGCTTGCACAATACTTTATAATGAATAATCCGGATACTGACATCAGTTTTATTTCCTCATCAAACAAACTGAAACAATTTTCATTTCATAAAATAGAAAAGAGAGAACCTAATCAAACAGAAGAAATAACAAATAAAAACTACAAAGAAAACAAGAAAAATGGGGTATATTATTCATTAAAATTGTTAGAACAAAACGATAATTTGAATGAATGGATAGAAACATTAAATACTAAGAAAAAAGACGATTTAGCAGATTCCTTTTTACAAGGTATATGGGCATTACGACAGAAAAATATAATAATATGTGCGGAGGATTTAAAAATAAAACTTGTATGAATATCATAGTAGAAGATGGAAATTATTGATTTAGGTTCATTAGATGATATTCCCGACACACCTACATCTAATTTTGGATCAGGTATTGAATTATTAATGAATGATAAAAATGTTTCGTCGAACAAGATTGACTTGAATTTAGGAGAATTGGACAATATGGAAAATGAATTAAACAATCTTTCTGGTAATACGGGTGGCAATGGTGAAAGTAAGACGTTTACTAATATGGCTTCCAATTTATTCGGATTCAATTCGGATTCTCAACGCGATGAAAGCGCACCAATCAAACTAGATTACGATGAACCAAGCGATTCGAATATAGGACAAGCAACACGGGAAAGTGTAGGCAATACGACTACATGGGATGGATTTTCCAAAATGAATGAAATACCATTTGAAAAAGAAACGAAATCGAGCACCTTATCTGACCGTGAAAAAAGGAGAAAGAAACGCGGTATGCTTAAGAAACTGGATGAATGGCACGAAAAAGGACTTATCAAACATAGTTCCCGATTTGATATTGAATCGGATTACGATGAAGTCGAAGACGAGTATGAAACCGCATTAGAAGATAAACGCACAAAGGACAGTGTGAAACTACAAGGATGGTGGTTTATGACAATGATTAACTCCCTTGAATACGCAAATACGGTATTTAATCCATTTGATTTAAATTTGGATGGTTGGGGTGAACAGATAAATGAAGACTTGGATAGTTATGAAGAAATCTTTTCTGAATTACACGACAAATACAAGGGTGGAAAGTTAGCCCCCGAACTGTCACTATTATTACGTATAGGTTTTAGTGGCGCTGTATTGAATTTCTCAAACAAAGCACTATCGTCCGCTACTCCCGCGTTCAATGATGTTATAAAACAAAGTCCTGAATTAATGAAAATGTTTACAAATGCTACCGTAAATAGCATGAGCGAAACGTCACCTGGATTTGCGATGGCTAATAATTTAATGGAAGAAACCGCAAATAGACCTCGCGGACCTCCTCCTCCTGCATCCATGAAGACAAAGGAAATGCCCCCACAAGAAAGACCCGGAAATCGTCCTGATATAAACGCTGGTAGAGGCAATAGCACCATGTTTCGTGAACAAGGTGTAGATATGAATGGTGGTTATGATATCAATCAACAACAACAGTCAATTCGCACTCCTTCTCAACCACCCGCACAACGACAGGAAATGAGAGGTCCCCAAAATACGGATATAGATAATATATTGTCTGGGTTGAAGACACGTAATGTAGATATTCGCGAACAAAAGGATACTACCACTGATGACAGTTCTGTAATATCGATTTCGTCATTGAAGGATATGCAAAACAATACTATGCCCAAGTCGAGTCGTAGAAAAAATAAATCGGATAAAAACACGGTTACATTGGACATCTAATATAGAAAAATACATCAAATATAATTTTGTTGTATTTCGTTTTTTGTTTTTGTTTTTGTTTTGATGTGCAATAGAGATATTTACATTTGATTACGTTCATTCCACAGGTTAACCACTTTTTGGTATAGATATCCTCCTGGCATATATTTAATTTCATCATGTACTGATTCGTATTCGGTTTGAAGCAATTGAATGCGTTTATTTTCACTCTCCTCTTCTAAGTGACTATAATACATTTGTATCAATTCGATATATTTGAGAAACTCGTTGTATGTGTTTTCCATACTGGCAGCTTCAAATGAATTAGTAGGACCACCGTGTTCTTTGTAACGTTTACGGGTGATTTCGATACATTCCTGTAATAGTTCGTTTGTAACTTGTGTTTCTATATCAACTAGCATATTCCCATATAAGTAATAATGATTTGGTTTATGATAGGAAGAAGTAAGATGCGATCCAATTTCACTATGTAAACGTACAAATCTTTCATATTTTTCCAATACAGTGCTAATCATTGGTTTTTGCATAATTATAGACGGGTTCTTATTATAAAAATCAAGAAGCACTCTTAGTGAAGGTTCATTCCCAACGGAAGAATTATATAAAGTTGGTAATTTGATTGACATTATCGTTTGTTTTGTTTGATATTTTTTTTAGATAAAAAAAAATATTTCAATTTTTGTTTTTGTTTATTCGTCTTTTTCGATTTATTGGTATTATGACACGCGACGAATGAAGATATACGTGTATACAATATCTAATACTAAACCCGCAATAGAAAATAAAAACAATATGTATTCTAGAAGTGATTTCCGTGTAATTTTATGAAAATATATTACTAATAATGCAAAAAAAAGGAATTGCAAGAATATCGCCATAATGACTAATATTTTCTAAAAGCATAGTGATACATTTATTTTACCGGTTAACGGAAGAATCTATCTATTGTTTGAATACGGTTCTTTTTATTGTATATTTTTTCTAATACTTTGTCAAATAACAACACTTTGATCTTGGCACTTGATATTTTTTCTTTCTTTTTCATAAATGTTTCAAGGTCATCTCCGTATTCTTTTTCCAATGCGGAGACTTCTTTTAAATACGTTTTGATTGCCGACCGTTTGTTCTGCATGCCCCATATTTGTTCCAACGCAAGACCGAATAATTGTTGTAAGGGCTTCATCAATTGGTTCGTAATATAATGGGTATAATCGATTTGTAAGTTGTTTGCAACAATATATTCAGGCGTTTCTATCTTTTCACCCATTAGTGCTCTTGGATTATCATTTACAACAAATACAAATTTCATTCTATCGCCAGGTTTTGGTTTATTACCCGGTTCACGTTGCCCGATTCTGTCTGCCAACACACGGTGACCAATTTGTTGAGGATTTTTGTAATCGCCACGAAGAGCTTTTGTAATCGCAAGTTTATCCATACTGACATTACCATTAATCAAGTCTGTCAATGCCTTATCCAAATATTTGATTGCACTACCAATATTATTTTCTTCCATCAACAGATTCAAAATTTCACCATACACGTCTTTCAAGTAATCACACGAATCCCGACGTTTAATGGATAACCCCATATATTTAAGATAGCCTTTGGTTGGGTCGTCTTCATATAACATGCCAACATAGCGTTTCTTTGACAACAATATAAATGGCATGAGTGTTTTTTCATATTCTAGATACATTGGCGGTTTCAAATGATTACTACATATTTTTGCTGCGTCTTGTGCGATTTCGATTGTTAATTCAAGTGCTTTTTGTCCTCGTATTTTTTCACCAGTTTCAGGGTCTTCCAAATTAAATGTAAAGAACACACTATCTGTATCACCATATATATATTCTGCTCTACAACGAACCGAACCGTGATTTTTCGTTTCATATATTAAATCACCATAAACCTCTTCAATAATACGCTTGCCATATATAATCATAAGACGACCGGTAGCAGTAGTCGAAGCCGCAACGTCCTTTTCGTAAAATGTAGAAGTTCTTGCACCACATTGTCCATATAGGGAATTTGCGGTTACTTTATATCCAAGTTGTCGTTTATCCAGAATATTTTGCATAAACGGGTCAGTTTCCGTTTTTATCATATTACGTGTATCTTTTCTGGCTTTTAACAACTGTTCTAGAATAGAGGGCATAATCGATTTTTGATTATCCGGTAATTGAGCCCATCGGCATATCATTCTTCCCACTTTTGTTTTTTCTGCCCGCGATGTAGGGGTTTTACTTATATATTTATACGTATCGAATTCGACATCAATATAATCATAATCAGGTAGATTATCGTAAATGAAATTGCCGTCTTTGTCTTGTTCTCCGGTGGTTTTAATGAGTTTATTATCTAAATCATATGATTTCGTCCATACTTTACTATCGTGTGAATAATTTTGACTAATCATCGAAGATGGATACAAAGACGAATAATCAACACACGCTACCGGATTATCCATATACATCGAACATTTTGGTGGCAATACAATTGCGCCTTCATATCCATCCGCATCCCCCGTCTTTTCCAAGTCGGGCATAAGTGTGTTTTTTTCACGGCATTTTTTAGCAACAAAACTGGTAAGTTTGATACCCTGTCCGCGAAAGACTAAGAAGTTAATCGGAACACTACAAATACTGGACATCTCAGTGTATCCGGTAATTACATCGACTTTATTCATCAAATGATGAACCAGGTTACAATCTTGAATACAATATTTCGCAACAATAGCACGGTCTGCGGATGAACCATTTGCCAACCTGAATATATCTTGTGGTGTTACATCATCCTTTGCGGTTCCCCATTTAAGAGACTTTGTATTGACTATATTTTCGTGTCCCTTAATAATAATTACATTGTATACAGTGATTGTTTCTTTTCCATCCGATATGTCAATGACTTCCTTGTTCTTAATAATTTCGACTACTTTGAATTTCTGACCGTTCTTATAGTAATCGACAGTGACCCCTCCAATTTCTAAATGGATATAATCATCTTGATGTAATCCTACTAAATTTTTACTATATAATTCGGTAATATCGCCATATGTGTCGTTTTTCGTACAAACCACTTTTTTAATACTATCGCTAATATATTGTCCGGATACATCGTCTAATTTATAAGATGACAAGTTATAATCTCTCCGGAAGTAAGCATACATATCGATTTGTAATCGTCCAGTCATTTTGAAGTATCGTAAATCATATTCCCCACTCGCGATTTGCATTTTCGTGTTTTCGATTGACAGATTGTTATCCGCATCTACGGTAGCACATAATTCATTTATTTTTCGAGATAAACATAGAAACTCATATTGACAACCCGTTTCTTGCGCACGGCGAAACATAAATTCATAATCAAATCCAAATATATTGTAACCTATCATAATATCAGGATTTTCACGATGTATTAGTTCCTTCCATTGAAGCAATACGTCTTTTTCAGTATCAACACTTTGGATTTCCGCACCCGATACATTATCGCACGTTCCCAATACAACGCAATGGTTTAAATAGGGTTCCTTATCACCATATTTCAAGAATGTGGAACCAATGAACGTTACTTTATCGCCTTCTAATTGTGGAAACGCTGATGTCAATGATTCATTCATAGATTGTATCTTTTCTTCGCGAGTATAGTTTGGGTGCAATAGTATGTCTATAATTGTCTTTTTTGTATCAGTCTTCGACTTCTTTTTATATTTTGTATAAGATACATATGATTCATCTGGATTGTTATACGTGGTTTCGTCACTATTACCACTTCCACTTGTATCTTGTGTTTGCAATTCTTTCGCACGGTCAAACGCATCTTCTATTGATAAAATGTCTTTTCCTCTACTTCCTCCTTCCATATCGTGAAGTGCCGTGTTACACATCCGGATTACTTTTGTTTTGACATCTTCCTTCGTTGGAGTTTCTTTCGGATAAACCAAATCAATGTCTTCGAACGAACCATAATTAAATGCTGTTAAAACCGTTTGTTCTAATAATTGTTTTCCTTTACTCTCGTCTAAGTAATTAAATTGTTTTATGAAAACGTCTACAATGTTTGTTGCCAGACGTTTATATGACTTGATGGGGACCGGAAAATCACCGTGACTACTACTTGCTTCAATATCATAGCTACATATTTTGTATGGAACGCGCGTTTCTTTCTCGGGCAAAGGCTTGAGATGTTTAAACGAACATATGTATTCAAAGCTACAAGTGGTTTGTTTGGTATTAGGACGAACCATATTTTTCAATAAAATACGGACCCATCCAGAAGGACTTACGTTGTTAATATGAAAATAACGCAACAGTGGTGGGATATTACCCTCATATAATTCGATTTCCACCTTTTTATATATTAGATTTGTGCGTTTTCGCATACGTTCCCCTGTATGTCTATTTTCTTCATAAGAATACCATAAATTTTTTGTCTTATTCATAACGCTCATATTTTGAAATACTAATTTGATGAACTTATGCTTCTTTCCACCAGAGAATCCATATAATTTATGATGATCTACCAATGACGATTCTACAATACCATTTTTAAATCGATAACTTAACTTGTCTCGTAATAAGTCAACAAAATTATCTTTATCGCGTCCATTCCAATTATCGCCTACTTTCACATAAAAGAATGGTTGGACGTCCTCTACATACAGAGAGCAAGTCTCGCCTTTTTCATTTACACCGAACATTTGAATAACAAACACATTCTTGTCGATATATTTGTTTTTATTGTATATGTTATTGAACGGCTCTTCGTCTGAACCAGAATCAGTATCATTATTTGTAGGTACTCCATCGTATATATGAAAATCGAACAAACGAAAATCTTTTCGTGCTACGAAATTCGGTTTGTTTCGTGTATCGGTCATGTTGTTATTTATAATATAGAAACTATATTTAGGTTGTTTGTATATTATATAAATCTGCCCATTATATTCAATTTTTATTTTTTTTCGACAAACTATTTCTTCGTTTCTTACTACGATTGAATCCACCGATTTGGGTTTGTTCCTTTGTAAAAAAGTCACGCATATTATCCATTGTGCGGGGTCCATTGTAATAAATAGGAGTTCCGTTTTGGACCTTGAAGATAGTAGGATATCCATTATTTTGAATTGATATACCATTTGTTATTTTTTCCAAGATATTAATTTGTTCGTCTTTTATGGGACTGGATTCTTCTATTTCTACAAATTGAATGTCCTGTAACGAATCCTTGAGGTTTGCCCACTCGGGTTTCAGTTGTTGACAATGATGACACCACTCAGCGTATAATAATACACCTATGCTACGATTGTCATCCGTTTTATTTTTCTTTCCTGTTTTCTTTTTATCAGAACCCTTCTTTTTCTTCACAGTCTTACGAACCGATTTGTTAGTTTTTTTAGATTTGTTAGATTTTTTAGATTTTTCCTTCTTATTTGAGGTTTTTCCACCTTCAAACAATTTATACTGAATAGCCATATATAGATTACTTATATTATTTTTGAAAATTTCCTAATTATAGTATATAACTAAAGAATGAATTATATAAAAAACGGATTCATAATTTTTCTGTTAATTACATTTATATTAGGTATTGTTTCTATATTGGAACAACCTGAACCAAACGAATATAATAAAGAAGCATTCAGTCAATTGGAAAATATGGTTTCTGATAATTGTCCTGATATGCTCGTCCAAAAAGGTGATATTCTCGCATTGTATAATTCAAAATTGCCAAAAGAAGAGGGAAAGAACCCTTTGATGTTTCATACTTTAGACGAATATATAATACATTTAGAGAACCAACGCACAGGTGGAATCGATTGTCCCGTTTTATATTTAAGACAAGAAAATGACGCACAAGGGAATGATGTATACCGCGTTCGCCCAAGTCCATTTGAATTAGAAGGTGGGGTTCCTGCCACAAACGGAATAACAAATCCGATTCAGGTTCAAGACGCAAATCGCGTAAATCAACCATTTAACGCAAATAATTATCCTGGATTTGACCCTACCGGTCAGTATGTAGGCGTATATACAAATATTGACGCTATACACGATAGCACACTTCAACAAGCAACCAGTGACAACCCGATGGATCCAAATTGGGGTGGAACGCAATATACTAAAAATGTGGTTGACGGTGGTAAATATGCGGGCAGAGAGGTAGCGCGTCCAGTATTAACCGCAACTAAAGTTAGTTTTGACCCAACATTGCCTACTAATTTGACAAATCCGATTGACGTAATCTAAAAATTGATTTATTTATGGAAATAGAGAACCATACCAATCAATACACACTTTACAAATAACTAACAATAGGATGGATGTGGAAAAATATAGACGAACAAATGTGCTATTTCAGGTAGCACATTTGTATGGACGCGACGTTTCAATATTGAAACACGTTAGTAAATCGGCAATTAATGATATTCAGTTCGAACAAATAAAAAGATACTTTTACAGCGATAGAAGCAATATGCCATTACAAACACTCCGCCGAGAATGTGACGAACAATACCTACAATCTAATAAAATCGAATTATCACAATCACTCGCATCTATCACTAACCATAAAGAATTTCCTAAGGACCTCACTGATCCAGACCAGACATTCATAGGTCGTGGATTCTTTATACTTTGGTTACGGGGTGGAGAACAAAATAAACCGACTGCTATATTTGATGTATCAATGGAAATAAATGCGAGCAAAGAATGGGTTGTAGAAAACGAACGCAAATTTTTCGAAGTTATACACGAGGTTCTATCGCAATAATATTATTATCTGTGACTTCGGTAGTTGGTTCAGTAACACTGGATGATGTTAAAAAAATTCGTATATTTTCTATTGATTTTTTATTCACTTTTCTCGTTTTTCCATTACTGTCATAAGTAATATTATCAATGCATTGTGGATTTTCTTTTAATTGTTCTATTAAATGGGGGAAATTATTGAATTGTTGCATTATTGCGACAGCAGTAATCGAACTAATACCAGGTATTTGACATAAAATAATTTCACCAATATTATTAGGTGTAATATTATCCTTTTTTACCTTTTTTACGACAGAACAATAATTAGTTTGTTGTTCAGGTTCTCTATTGTCTATTTGTGAAAGATTATTTACAAATGGATTTAGTCCTTCGTAATCTTCTGTTTGTCTGGGTTGCGTGCTGTCTATATATGGGGAAGTTAAATAGTATGGAATACGACCTCGTTGGAACTCTCTCTCTATTTTATCAGTGAGATACAATAGCCAGTTTGCGGTTTCGTCTAAAGTAGACGTTCGATGGACGCTAAATCCTTTGAAGTATTGCAATGATGTCATACAAGAATAAACCAGTTTTGTTTCACTCGAACTTATTTGCGAGAACATGCCTTCTAATAAATAAATAATAGAATGTGGCGGAAATCCACTCGAATGAGTAAGGCGATATGACTGTTCTTTGTATCTACCATCTTTTACTGATGCTAATAAATCACGAAACGATTTGCGTTCAATCAGTAATACATCTTTTCCGTCGTCGGTTTGAATCAATATATCTCCTAATGTTAGTACTTCTTTCGATAATACAACGTAATCGGGTTTACTTTGACACATTATTTTTAATTCGCATTTTTCAAATAAATCGTGTTCTCTGTTATCAATAATCAATTTCATAACGAATAATATAATAGAGTTGTGTTATTGCTATTATATCATTTTAACGATGAATAAATTAATGAAAGTTCATAGGAAGAGAACCAATGGGACGAGAAGATACTGTATTGGGAAAACGCGTGATAGAAACAGAAGCCAAACTATGAGAACCGAAACGAATATCTTTTGAAGAAACACCACCCAGATGAATCTGGGCATATGCGTCATGTCCAACCTGACTGACTAGACCGGCTTTCTTGGGTCCTCCACCCTGATTTTGGTTTACAATGCTAGAAATAGAACTAGTAGTGTTTGTACCGCTTAATACCATTTTATTATATATACTAAATATATTTTTTTTGGAGTTGAGTTATGTTAAATGTATTTTAGAAAGGGTATAAACATATCATACACTATTATAGTATACTGGTACTTCATTTTATTTACTGAATAACATGAATAACGATGATGACATTCGCATTGAAAAGAACTCTACTGGAACAGATACATATATTTTCGACCCATATAATCCACAAAATAAAGTGATAACTAAAACTGATATACAAATTATATTGTCTAAATATGGAATAAACGTTCCCATATACAATGAATTATTATACAAGCGCGCATTCGTTCACCGTTCTTATATTAAACGTCCGCAATTGGAAAATAAACAGAACAATATTATCATTGTAGATAAACCAGATGATTGTTTATCTCTCTATACTAAATCAAATGAACGTCTTGAATTTGTTGGCGATGGTGTATTAGAATGTATTACAAAATTTTATTTGTATCGCCGTTTCCCTAAAGAAAACGAAGGATTTATGACTGAAAAGAAGATTGCCTTGGTAAAGAATGAAGCAATTGGACGCATCGCATACGAAATGGGACTACATAAATGGTTAATTCTATCTAAACACGCTGAATTAAAACAGACACGAACTAATCTGAAGAAGTTGGGATGTATTTTTGAGTCTTTTATTGGAGCGATGTTTCTTGATTTCAATAAAATTTCAGTGGAAGACAATGATGAATGGTTCAAAAGTTTATTTGTTACGGGACCAGGTTTTCAAATGGTCCAAATATTTGTGGAAAGCATTTTCGAACAACACGTTGATTGGATTAGTTTGATTAAGAATGATGACAATTACAAAAACATTTTACAGGTAAAAATTCAAAAAGAATACAAAGTGACACCTGAGTATATGGAAGTAAAGGAACACAATTCAGAACATGGATTTCATATGGGCGTATATTTATGTCTAGGTCAACCCATTCATAGTGTATCACATAAAGATGCGTTGTCTATTAGACAATTTAAAACACATAATGATGTTCATTTATACATGTCACAATACAAAAGGATTTTCATCTATCTAGGTGGCGGAGTTCATAATATCAAAAAGAAGGCAGAACAAACCGCGTGCGAAGAAGCGATTCGCAATTTATCAAACTTCTAATTTTACATTTGCAGCATCAAACAAGTGGTGCAATATACGCAATTCCATAATGTATCTATAAAAATTATATACATACATTAACGTTTAGAATAACTACGTTTTACACTTTTCTTTCCTCTTTTACCTTTCATTTTTTTAGATTGTTTTCTTGACTTGCGTCCCTTAGAAGTACTGCGTGAATTACGCGAGTTTGAACCTCTTACACTTTTTCTTCGCTTTCCACCAAATGCTATATTCATATCTATTCCATAATAAGGGTTAAATATATTTGCAATATCTGTTTGTGCTTTTATTCCTTTATCAATTGCTCCACATAACGCGTTTTTTAAGTCTTGAAAACTATTAATAGTATTTTTCGTAGCAACTGCAGCAACTGCTTGGGTATTGTTATTATATTCCTCTATTTTGAGTCTTACATTATGGATTTCATTAGCATATTGTTGTTTCTTATCTACCACCGAACGCGTAGCCATGCCAAGTTGTGTAGTTAATCCTTCATATTGAGATTCCAAATTAGATAATATATTTTGTAACTCGTCACGAGCACTTTGTTCGGTACGAAGATACATACCGAATGCTACGAATGGACCAGCCATTGCACCGGTATATGCTAGTGACCCTGTTGCCTTTACCATCGCAGGTGCCGCACTTCTAACTCCACTTACGGCACTTACAAAAACGTTCCTAGCCCCTGACGCAGCGGATGCTCCTGTGACACCTACTGTTTTACCAATAGCTATACCAACGTGATATATTGCGCGGACGCTATCTTGAACGGTGGAGTCTAAGCCAAACGCATTCATAAAATGTTCCAACGCAGCATAACCACCATATCCAACACCTATCGCAGCAGATGTACCACTTAAAATAATTGCCGAATTAACTGCCATACGAAGAGGCAAACTGTCTTGACATATACCACCACCAGACATTTGTATAGATTTTTTTCCACCTTTCGTGTAAACACCATCATATCTAGCATTTCTGTGGGGCATTATGCGTTTTGCTATATTAGCAGGAACATCCGTATCAACATTACTTCCTGTTGCGATAACTGGTGATAATTCTAATGATTCAACTAAATTAGCCAACGCGTTCATTTGTGGTTCTGTTATTTGAGACATAATTATTATATTCTATATTGATATAAAAATATTAATTTACCGTTTTTATTTACGCCAAATTAATATTCAGGTGCGTTTTGTAAAGAGACACCCATGCGCGTCTATTCCACTATTACAGTTAATAAATTATGATTTTCTTGCCTTCTTGGATTTTCTTGCCTTCTTGGATTTTCTTGCCTTCTTGGATTTTCTTGCCTTCTTGGATTTTCTTGCCTTCTTGGAATTCATTTTTCCTCCCAATGCTGCTGCAACTTGTGCTGCAAGTTCTAGTTTGGCAGCTGCAGCTTGTGCTACAGCTGCTAATTCGGCTACTGTTTAGCGCAGTACCATACACGTTCGCTAGTTTGAACGTGGCCGCAGCCGCAGTGAGTAAGCCGCCTACTGACCTAGTAAGCCCCGCTCTATACGCAAGTATAGCAGTATCTCCACTCACACACGTGTCTGTGCCGGAAACCATGGAAGTAATGCCGGAAACAATGGCTTCTGCACTCCCACACGTAAGTCCAGTCGCTATATCTAACTTATTTTTAGAGGCATATACCAAATATCCCGCGATAATTGATGACGCAAACGAACTTAATAATCCTATCAACTCGACAGATATGTGTTGGCCCGCAACCTGGTCGCCAGAAGGAACATTACATTCTGATTTGACAATTTCTCTAAATTCCTCACTATTGACAATTGTTTCAAATTCCCCACTATTAAAATACGCATCCCACCCATCTTTATCAACTGTAGAACAAGTAGCCATAGTTGTATATAATAAAAATACATTTTATAATTTTGTGAATGATAAATAACAATCCACTCAGACAAATTATTAATTATCACATTACGGATTTCCATACAGAAGTATAAAACGAATGAAACTCGTTACTTCATATCAAATAGTTGAAAAACTTAATTACAAATGTTTTTACTATAAAACATAATAGAAAATATTTGGTAAATATATAGTAATGAATGTTCCTGTTACATATTTAGAATTATTAGAAAAAAAAGAAATACCAGGAAAACAACAACCGGTGTATATACAATTGGAAAACCAACACGAAACCGACCAATTGCCCCAGGAAGAAAACCTCGATGAAACACAAAGAGAAGTAACAAAAACACAAAACACCGAACAAATTATACAAGATAAACGCAAACAAAACACAATTAATCGTAGTTTTATATTAGATAGATTACGAGAAAAAGATGTTTTTACTGTGAAACCACGTATATATAGCGAAACAACAGTCCAAAAAAACAATATTCAAATCGACGAAACCAAACTTATTATACCAACACCAAGCGAACCAGAACCATTAGACACAATGAATGAATTAAAAGAAATGGAAGTAGATGATGTAACCGAGATAGCAATCGATAGTGATGTAGAAGAAAATCAAAATACAAATCAAGTCGTCCAATCACCAAGTGAATTGGAAAAACCATTGTTACTAGAGACAGAAATAGTTGAACAAGAAGTTGAACGGTTAATAGAAAACGCAACAAATATAGGAAAGAAAAAAACAGGAAGAAAGCCACGTAAAACAGGTAAAAAGGGAACCGACCAAGACAATGATATCGCGAATATAGATTTAACCGAAGCAATTTTGAACAAACGAAATGTATTGACACGATTACCTGCCAAAATAGAAAAGGATATTATTGTTGCATCGCCATATTATATGAACAATAGAAAGTTGTTTGTTAGTAAACTAACTAAAATGTATGAAAAAAGATTGAAGGAAATGAAAGACAATACTGAAGACGTGTCTTGTGATACAAAATCAAATGCTGACAGTTTTAAATTATTAACACACCAGAAAATAGTTCGTGATTATTTAAATTTATATACACCTTATCGAGGTTTATTAATATATCACGGATTGGGTTCAGGTAAAACATGTACGTCTATTGCTATTGCCGAGGGTATGAAAACAGATAAACAGATTATAGTAATGACCCCGGCTTCATTAAAGATGAATTTTTTCAGTGAATTGAAGAAATGTGGTGATGATATGTATAAAAAGGACCAATATTGGGAATTTATACAGTTGCAGGGCAATCCAGATTACGACCGCATATTATCAACCGCATTGTCATTGCCTATGTCATATATAAGAGACCGGGGGGGTGCGTGGATGTTGAATGTTGACAAAGAAACAAATTTTACAGAATTGTCAACAGAACACCAGAATGAGATTGATGAACAATTAAATCAAATGATACGTTCTAAGTATCAAGACATTAATTATAATGGTTTAAATATGAAAAAAGTAGATGAGATGACAGAGAACAAAACCAAAAATCCATTCGATAATAAGGTGATTATTATTGATGAAGCACATAATTTTGTCAGTCGCATTGTAAATAAAATCAAATCACCCAATTCTATTTCATATGTGTTATATGATTATTTAATGAAAGCGCAAAACGCAAAGATAATATTATTATCAGGAACCCCCATTATTAACTATCCGAATGAAATCGGTATATTATATAATTTATTACGTGGATATATCAAGACATGGACGATGGATATTCAGGTAAACGCAAAAACGAAGATAGATACAAGTTCTATTCTCAAAATGCTTGATGACAATAATCTACGAACATATGATTATATACATTATAGTGGCAATGTATTAACAATTACAAGAAATCCCTTAGGATTTATTAATCAAAAGAAGAGAGGTGCTGTCAAAGGTACACAGCGAGCACGAAACCCTGTTAATAAAACAAAGAAAAATATGTCTGGTGGAGGGATTGTTGCTGTATCTGACCGTTATAATGGTGTGAAATTAGATGATAGTGGTAATATTTCAGATGACGTATTTTTTGAAAAGGTCGTAGATATATTAGAACGAAAGAATCCATTGAAAATCAGTAACGTAGTTGTAAAAGTGAATAAATGTTTACCAGATGATAAAGACCAATTTTTAGGAAAATTTGTAGATGCCGATAAAGAAGAAGTTACTAATATTCATTTGTTTAAACGCAGAATTCTGGGTCTCACCTCCTATTTTCGTAGCGCACAAGAAGGTTTATTACCATCTTTCGTTGAAACTGACAAGGGTGATACATATCATGTTGTAAAAGTAGAACAATCCCCTCATCAATATGGTATTTACTCCAAAATACGAAAAGATGAAGCAGACAGAGAAAAAACTGCTAAAAAACAACGCAAAAAACAGAAACCAGAGGATGAGTTGTTTAGTGTATCATCGAGTTATCGTATTTTTTCGAGAGCCGCGTGTAATTTTGTGTTTCCAGATGAGATCGATCGACCTGTCCCGGCAAGAAAAATAGAAGATATTAATGAAAACTTACTGGATATTGTACCAGATGAGGTCGCAAATCAAGTGGATGTCTTTTCGAATATAGATGATGATAAAGAAGATAGTATTAGCAATGTCGAAATAGATAATTATATTAAACGTATTGAGAACGCATTACAAAAAATAAATGCCGTTGATGAAGAAACGGCTCGTAGTAAATATCTTACAGACGACGCATTGCAAATGTTAAGTCCTAAATTTATGAAAATATTAGAAAATATAAGCGATTCCGATAATGTTGGGTTACATTTATTATACAGTCATTTCCGTACCATTGAAGGTATTGGACTTATGAAATTAATATTATTAGCAAATGGTTTTGCCGAGTTCAAAATAAAAAAGGTAGGTGAGGACTGGGATATTGTAGAAGAGGAAACAGATATTGGAAAACCCAAGTTTGTATTATATACCGGCACAGAAACAACTGAAGAAAAAGAAATTGTGCGAAATGTGTATAATGGTGCTTGGGACTTTGTGCCAGTTACTATTGCGAATAAATTAAAAGATAGATACGAAAATAACATGTATGGTGATGCGATTAAAGTATTTATGATTACATCTTCTGGTGCAGAAGGCATTAATCTAAAAAATACTCGTTTCGTTCATATTGTTGAACCATACTGGCATATGGTAAGAGTAGACCAAGTTGTTGGACGTGCACGTCGTATATGCAGTCACCAAGAATTACCCGAAGAACTACGAACTGTCAAAGTATTTTTGTATATATCGACATTTAGTGAAGACCAAAAGACGGACGATAAAAATATAGAACTTAGAATTCGTGACGTAAGCCGTGTAGACAAATCTACCCCAATTACTACTGACGAAAATTTATATGAAATCGCAAGCATAAAACAGCGCATCAATTATGAATTTTTACACGCATTAAAAGAAACCGCAGTTGATTGTACGTTGTATTCTAACAAGATAATCAACAATGAACGACCGGTTGTATGTTATGGTGTAGGAAAATTTGAGTCGAATGTGTTTGATTCTTACCCTACGTTTGAATTGGACCAACAACAACAAGAAGGATTAGATGTTACGGTTGCTGAAATGAATGTTCGTGAAATACCAGGAACAAAATACGCAGTAAATATGGAAACATTGGAAGTCTATGAAAAAGAAGACTATGATAATGTGATTAATATACCTGGCACTCTTCCTACTGTGGTTGGAAATATTGTTATTGAAAATGGACGAAAACGAATAGCATTCAACAAATAAATTATAGAATGCATACACAGATGAAGATTTTAATTCATTTATCGGTAACGTTGCCCTTTACGATTTTATGGTACGCTTAAAAAAGCGTGCGATTTTAAATCTTCAAGGGGGTAAAGGTTGTATAGTAAATTATGTATTTTACTATACAAGTAGTTGTTGCGTATTGCGCATATGTATCATTTAGAATCGTCTTTTGGGAATTGCTACTTCACCTAAAACATACCAATGATCCTCGACATAGTCAACACTCGTGAAATAATCAATGAATTTGACATCAATCATACTAGCGGTATCTCTAAATTTAACCACAATAAACGGATTGGTAGCATTTCCATCAGCATCTATATATGATGCGGTAAAGCTAATACTAAGAACCGCGCGGTCCTTTACGGGTCCGTGAGAATCTACTGCCAAAGTATTCCCAGACGCATCGGTATAAATGGATATGATTGGTATTTTGCCCGCTAATGCACTTGCGTTAATCGCATCATTCAAAGCGCTATAATTCTCACTATTCAAAGCAGTTGCCATTATGTATATAATATTGTAGCATATTTTTTTATCCAAATATATTAGATAATGAAGATTCCTGAAAGATACTTGCCAGATATTCTTAATGTGCGCGATAAAAAAAAGCAGCACAAGAATTTACTAAAATCTAGAAAATTGTATAAGAAAGGAACATATTATAAACGTCCAAATGTAAAATCATTCAAGACGAAACCGTCTAATCATGTAACACGCGCGAAAAAAATGTATAATATAAACAATATGCGTGTTACACGTAAAATGTCGAGAGCAACCGGTTGTTCCGGTTCGGCGCTACGGAAAATTGTGAATAAAGGACGTGGGGCATATTATTCAGGTGGTTCGCGTCCAAATCAAACACCAGATTCTTGGGGATACGCGCGATTAGCAAGCTCCATTACCGGTGGTAATGCTAGTATAGTCGATTATCATATTTTACACGAATCTTGTAAACCAGGTAGTAAAGCATTACAACTCGCAAGAAAGACTTGTAAAAAACAGGGCAAATGTCAAAAATATACAAAATAATACATATTGAGAATAATACATAAAAACAAACGCAGTAAAGAAATTATACTACCCTTTCTAAAATATGAATGAAGAAAATAATGTTTTAACTATAAAAACAGTTCAAATACAACCTATACGTAATATGATTACAGCAATTAAGGATATTTTAACGGATGCTACAATCACATTTACAAAGGATAATATGAAGATTATTAATTTTGATAAAACACAAACTATTTTAGTAAATGTAGTTCTAAATGCGAAGAATTTTGAGCAGTATGATTGTGAACCGGAGAAGATTATTATATGTGCGAATACGTTACATTTGTTTAAGTTGATTTCTACAATGTCGAACGACGATACATTATCAATGTATATCGATAAGAATGACTATCACGATGGTATTGTTTCGCATTTGGGTCTACAATATGACAATGGATTGATTAAACAGTGTTATAGTCAAAAATTAAGATTGATTGAACCCGATGTAGAAGAATTGTACGTTCCCGATGTAGAATATTCTACTATTATCAATCTACCTACTTCTGATTTTCAAAAGATTATTCGCGACCTCAATGGAATTTCAGATAGAATCGAGATTAAGTCTGTTGGGAATGACTTGATTTTTTCGTGTGAAGGGAATTTTGCGACTTCGCGTATTTATAGGTCTGAATCAGAGGGAAATATGAATTTCATTCAAAAAGCAGACGCGTCCAATATTTTTCAAGGTGAATTTTCATTAAAAAGTTTGGCTCATTTTATTAAATGTACGCCATTATGTAGTCATATGGAAATGTACTTAGGAAACGACCTTCCTTTAATTATCAAATATGATGTGGCCTCACTCGGAAGCATTCGTATGTGTATGGCACCTTTACCATCGTCTTAAAAAAATAATATTATTATTAGTTACATAATAATATTTTTGGGTTGAAGAACAGTTACTTGACCTTCAATGTGCGTTTTAGTTATATTGCAAATATACGAATAAACGATCTCTACATTTTTATTGGATTTATATTTTGAATTTTCTTTACATACAAGAGCGCCTTGTTTTATTATTTGACGTAATTGTTTCTTATCCAATTTTATATCTTGCGGAATTGATGCTATTACATGACACGAAGAACATCCTTCAATATGAAACCATAAGTCCGTGGGTAGCGAGTTGTCAATAATGACGAAATTATCTTTTGAATTTTCACCAATTTTATATACAATCTCCTGTTGCAATGCAGGAATATCACGTAACTTGATTTTCATTATTGAATATTATACGAACATCTAATATGTAATTGTTTTTTTCAATTTTACTGTTTCATTTATGCTAAAATTCTGGAACGTGTTTCTTGAATAAACAACCTTCTCTGGATAGAAACTGAATATCCTTGATTATTTTAGGATCTTGAAACGAAGAAATACTAAACCATATTTTGATAATACAAAAGTTTTTCTTGGGAGAAATTGTTATGCCATTCACTTTGTCATTTTGTTCTTTTTTATCACATAACGATTCGCCACAAAGCAAATAAAATAGTGATTTCCATACTTCCGCAATATTTTTATTGATTACTTTGTAAGAAAAACAACCTCCTTCGCGGTTCTGTTTATCTTCCCACATTGGACTTATTCCATCTTTCATTACAAACATCATACACGATTTCAAAAGATTTGCGTGTATTCCTTGGTTCAAAGAAATGACCTTTTCGATAGTATCAATATTATCCATCAAAACGGAATAACTAGATAGTTCCCAATTGTTATTTTGTGGTAAATGATAATATAATTTCCATTTACCATTTAGATTATGTGTTTGGGCTTGAACACTCACTGTATCCATTTTTCAACAATACCCGTGATATAATAGTAGATATAATCTTTATGTGTTTTTACATAATCATTGAAGTTTTTTAATTTTATATGTATCCTTTTCCAGACAAATGTATTCATTTGATGTTAATGTAAACATATTGATATTTGTATCCATAATATCTATTGTATAGTCTTTGTCAAAATAAAATGGAATTGATTGGTATTCTAAATATCGTAAAACGAATGTGGGTGACAGAATTTCATTTCCGATAATATAAATTCGTTTATCGAATTGTATGTCTATAGTTATCTTTTGCTTTGGATGACAATATTGAATTGTAAGAAAATGTGAATCGCAATTATTTGATACAGCCGTGATAGGTTCAAATGTCCGTTGTGTATTATATAATATACGATAATAATATGTATTTTTCACATTCATTACTATAATGGACTCGTAAATACTTTCAAAATCGATTATATTATTTGCAGCATCATGTGCTTCTTCAAGATATTCATTGTAATATGAAGTTTCGTCTATTTCATTTTCATTTTCATACGGAAGAAAATAACTATAATCTTCAATAAACGTGTATGGATTATTCTTTCGTTCGGGTAAATTGTTCTTGTTTATAAAAACAACACATAACCAAGGTTCAACCGGTGGCTCTGTGTGATAACTATAATACGACGCGTGTAGCATATCGTACGCAAGTTTCAATTCATTTGTTGC
>Ga0209830_10001293_pt1 | contig 22430 bp, 21 predicted proteins | sample ArcticOcean_MG_C_12_FD_187439 | JGI IMG/M metagenome (GOLD analysis project Ga0209830, IMG submission 187439) | Marine microbial communities from western Arctic Ocean - ArcticOcean_MG_CB8_130 (SPAdes) (version 2) | ecosystem: Environmental > Aquatic > Marine > Oceanic | place: Arctic Ocean...
CTCATCGCAAGTCTAAGCATCAATGAGTTACCCCAAGCTTTCCACTTAGCAGTATCACCTTTAAACATGATATCGGAATTTCCTAAAGTTGTTGAAGAACCAATTTGTGCAACAGCTTCTTCTAGCTCTTTAAGCATATCCATATAGATATCTTGTTGAGCATCGTACTTAGGCTTTAATATTCCGTTAGTATACCCTTGACCAGCTTCGCTATAAGGAACGTCCCCATGAAGATCCGTTAGTCTAGAATAAATAAAGACTCTTAAAATACGAGTCATCCCCATTTCAGATCCACTATTTCCCTCTGATGTTAATTGAGCTTTAATATCCTCAATCATTTTAACAGCTTCCGGGTAATTACGATCCCACAATGAAGTAGAGTATCCATCGTTTCTAAAATATCTGTCTCCAGACCAGTAACCAGCCGTAGACGAAAAATGTTGAATCAATGTTGATTGGTAGATTAAACTGGTTCTCCAGTTTTCATATCTACTTCCTGACGTATACAACTGAGTTGCTGCAAACTTGTTTGCTACGGCAATTTGATTTGCTTTTGCAGGGTTTACATTCATTTCCTCAAATCCTTTATCGAATTCACATGAGGTTAGAACAAAACTTAATGCAAAAAATGTTAATAGTATTTTTTTCATAATTATTTAAGTTTAAAATTTAAGATTTAGGTTAAGACCAATTGTTCTTGGAACAGGAAGACCAAACCATTCTAAACCTGCAGAGTTTCCGTTATTATAGGCAGACTCAGGGTCTATGTTATCCGTACTGTTACTTAAGAAAAATAAATTTCTTCCAATAAGCGATACAGTAGCTTTGGTAATAAATGTTCCTTCTAACATATTAGATGGTAAAGTATAACCAATACTTAACTGACGAACTCTCATATAGTCTGAATCTTGTATAGCTTCTTCAGCAATAGCGTAAGTTCTTCTGTAATAGTCTTCTTGTTGAGATTGAGGAATAGACGTTGTAATTGAACTTCCATCTTCCATCACACCAATTGGTGTAAATCCAGCCTCACGACCTCCAGCAGGAATAGTCTTCTTGTGATGACCATTTCTAATTAAAAAGGCATTTGTACCTGAGTAGATTTGCCCTCCAGTTTTTCCTTCAACTAAAATTGAAGCGTTGAAATCTTTGTATCTAAAAGATGATCCAAAACCAACAGATGTTGGAGCAACACCAAATCCTAAGATTTTTCTAGCTCCTTGTTTTGGAATTGGAATTCCATTAACCATTTCATGAACAATAAGACCTGCATCATTTCTCACATATGAAGAACCGTACAGTGCACCGTATTTTTCACCAACAATGTGAGTAACTCTTAAGTTTCTTGAACGAGGCTCATCCATTGAGATGTTTCCACCAGTATCGTTAGTTGCAACAACTTCACTTGTATTGTTTGTGTAGTTAATTGATGCGTTCCAAGCGAAATCATCAGTTCTCATTATCTCACCTTTAATAAGTAATTCAATACCCGAGTTTGAAATATTACCAAGGTTTGCAAGAGCCGCACCGTAACCTGAAGTTGAAGAAGCACTAACTCCTACAATATCTCCTAAAGTTTCATTGTCATAGTATGTAGCATCTATGGAAAGTTTGTTGTCAAACAATCTTAAGTCTACACCAATTTCACTCTCATTTTTCTCAAAAGGAGTAATTTCAGAATTTGGAATAGTTCCTCCAGAAATATTTCCAAGAGAAGCACCTAAGTGACCTTGTCCGAATATTCCGTAAGATAAACTTAAAGCATATGGACTATCAGCACCACCTGCTACCTGAGAATAACCTCCTCTTAATTTTAAGAAAGAAACAGTATCTCCAAGATCCATAACATCAGAAAGAACTAATGAAACAGAAGCAGAAGTATACAAGTCATTATTTGGAGCTACTTTATCTTTTAAAGATAAAGTTGAGAACCAGTCATTTCTTGCAGTTACCGTTAAGAAAGCCCAGTCTTGAAATCCAAATTCTGCAGATCCATACGCAGAGCTAATTTGCTTTTTATTGTAGCTGTAACCACCTCCTTGATTTTGAGTGTTTTGAACATTAATTAAAAATGGAACAATAAAGTTAGATCCAGATTTTGATACTGCATCATATTCTTGAACGTTTGTTCCAATACCAACAAATGCATTTAAAGTAAGGTCATCAGCTAATTGCAAATTATCCGTACCTAAAAAACCATCAATATCGTATTGGGTAAACGTACTCATACCTTCATTTATATTTCCTAGTGGCGAATAAGCAGTTCCCCAAGGTGTAGAATTAGTTTTGTGTAAGTTGTAACTATCTCCACCCATTCTTCCTCTTACGTATAAATAATCAGTAAAATCATATCTAGCGTTTATTGCACCTATAAACCTTGATTTTGAAGATGAATTTATATAATTGTAAGCTGCAAAATATGGATTCTGAGAATAAGTATTATCACTAATTCTAAATTCTGTTAAATCTGCATTTCTACCAAGTCCACCTTCTCCCATCATATCGTCTACAGAAACAGAAGGAGCAAATAAATTAACAGCAAAGTTTCCATTACCAGGTGAATCTGATAATTGTGGATTACCTTCTTGATCTTCTAAGATGTATTTCATGTTGACATCTACTTTAAACTTGTCTCCATACTTTCTAGAAGTGTTTAATCCAAATGAATTTCTTTTTAATGTAGAGTTAGGTATGATGTCTAAATTATCCAAATTTGTTACAGAAAATCTAGTACTACCGTTCTCATCTGAGGATGAAACAGCAATTGTATTAGTGTAAGTTTCACCAGTTTGGTAAAATTTATCTAAGTTACTTCCCTTATTAGTATAAGGTCTAGCAACACCATCCCATTGAGCAACTAAAGAACCGTCCATTTTAGGTCCCCATGCTTGATAAGTGTCAATTGCATCTGCAACTTTAGAAGCATCTCTACCTTGACCATAAATTTCTTGAGTGTCTCTTAGACCAAGATTTAACATGTCAAATTGAGTTGAAGAATTAAATTCAACTCCAATTCCTTTTGTTCCAGCTCCAGTTTTAGTGTTTATAATTATAACACCATTAGAAGCTCTAGATCCATAAAGCGCTGCAGCTGCACCACCTTTTAAAACAGAAACAGATTCGATCTCATCTGGATTAATACTTGAAATACCATCTCCAAAATCAGTACCACCCCAAACACCAGCAGAACCTAAATTAGAATTGTTAATAGTAATTCCATCAACAACATAAAGAGGTTGGTTGTTTCCAGTTAATGAACTTGTACCACGAATAACAACTCTACTTGAACCTTTAGCTCCCATCGAACCACCAGTTACCATAACTCCGGCAACCTTACCTTGAAGGGCATTAATAGCATTTGTAGTTTTGTTATCACTAAGTTCTTCACCGCCTACTTGAGTAATTGAATACCCAACCGCTTTAACGTTTCTTTTTACACCAAGTGCAGTTACTACAACTTCAGATAAAGCATTATCTGGTTGTAAAGAAACATTAACAGTTGCAGAAGATCCGACAACTACCGATTGATTAGTATATCCAACAAAACTAAAAACAAGGGTATCCCCGTTTGAAGCGTTAATTGAATAATTACCATCGAAATCGGTTGAAACTCCATTTTGAGTTCCTTCGACTAAAACGGTTGCTCCCGGAAGAGGCACACCATTATCATCGGTTACTGTCCCACTAATTGATTGAGCTTGAACGGAAAAACCGAATGCAAACATCAATAAGAAAGAGGACAAAATTGTTAAAAATTTTGTTTTCATAAATATTTAGTTTTGTTTAAATCAGTACTAATTTAATAAAAACGTTAACACTTCGTTAACATATTCGTAAAAAATTTAAACAATTTCGACAAAAGTGTATTTTATTACGATCAATTTTTTAGAAAAAACATCTAATAAATAGTATCTAAACATTTCTAAAAGAATGTTTTAGGGATTGATTTTGCTATATTTTATAAGAAAAGTATCTCATCAACAAAAAGCCAGGCGAATTCTCCTTGAGCAGGATGACCTTTAGGAAGTTTTTTGTTGCTTTTAACAACAAGTCTGAGCTTGTTTGATTTTTTAGCGATAGGAATTTTAAAAAATTTCACAAGATCAGATGCCCCTAAAATTGAGGGTACATAGTCTTTTGAATAAATTAATTTATCATTTTTTCCGCCAATATCATAAAGCTCTATCCTTTTAGGGAACATAATATATGAACCTATAGATTCTAAAGCATGTATGCCAATTCCTGTGTGTGATTTACCTTTTAAATCTATTTCTAATACTAAATCTCCAGAATTTCGCTCATTAACCCCAGCCTTGTAATCTTGAGTACGAATAAAGCCGTTCCAATCCCCGTCTCTAAAATTGATATCCCCTACAATTCCGTCAAATAGTTTTTTAGGATTTTTGTATCTATTATCAGGAGCTGTCTTTAATATATAATCCTTTAATATTCCTTCAACTTTAACAAAATCTACAGAACCTATTTTACTGTCTAACCAACCGCTCTTGAAGGCTTTCGCTTTAAGATTTGAAGAATTAGAAATAAAAAAAGGATTCTTATAAATAGTAGACAAAGAATCTGGATCTTCTCCATTAAGAGTGTACCTAATTGTAGGATTCCCTAGAGGCTTATAAAACTCTATTTTTAAAGAGTCTGAAAACATTGTTTGCCCTGATATAGGTTCAGGGGATGATAACGGAACGCCTTTTGCAAAATCACTAACTCCAAAATTTAAGTTTGCGGTGTATAAATCTGAAAGTTTTTGTTGATTGTCATTTTTTATGTTGGTGTTCCATAAATAGACAGTTTTTAATTCATTGTTTTGCAATAGCTGATTTAAGCCCTCAAACCCCACGCCTGTATTGTTTAGGTTAAGACTTTCTATAGAGTTACTAATGGACAAAAGTCCATTGTCTGTTATACTCGTGTTGTTAATTTTTAAGTATTTTAAATTTGTAAATGACTTTAACTTCTGCAATAAACCGTCACTTAGGTCAGTATTGCTTAGGTCTAGTTTAATTAATTGTTGTTTTACTTTGCTTAATGCGCTTAAGTGTTTTGATTTTAAATTCGTTCCTAAAAATTTAGCTTCTAAATAATTGTTCGAGACGCTATTTCTTTCCAGTCTAAAATTAAGATCTAATAATTTTTCTAAATCTTTTTTTCTGGGTGGATCCCCTTTTTCTAAATCAACCTTAATAAAAGAATTCACAATTTCTTGTTCGTTTTTTTCAAAAGTATTAAACGAATTATAAGCCTCAAACTCTGCACCTTTATCTATCCAAATTCTAAGTAATTCAATTTCATTTTCAGTAAGTTGAGAATTTCCTTCTGGCGGCATATGCATTTTATCTTCCATTGGAAGATTTGGGTAATTATATAAATGGCTTGAACTTGCGTCAAAAGAGACTAATATATTACCTGATTCACCTCCTTTTAAAATTGCTTCTTTTGAATTCAAGATCAAATCACCTTTGGATTTGTTTAGGTTATGACATTTAACACATTTATTATCTAGAATTGGCATTACAATACTAGAATATATGTTTATACTATCAATACTTGTAACATTTGTTGTTTGACTAAAATCTGGTAATTTTAAATAGTCGCTGCCATGTGTTATCTGTCCTCCAAAATGTCCAGTTACTGACAATAAGACAATAGTAATTAAGAACACTCCATTGAAATACTTTATGTGTGTAGATGTTTTATGAATCCACAATAAAACTCCAATAAAAAGAGTCGTAGAAATCCCCAGCCACTTATGTCTTTCGATCAAATCTCCTGAAAAATCATCGCCTAAATAAAGAAAAAAACCAAGCAAGGCACTTAAAACAGAAAATACAAATGAAAACAACAAGCCAAATCTAATAGGAATTGTATAGCTGTTTTTAAAAAATTTCTCAAGCAGAACAAGACAAAACGTTAAGTACAGCGCACCAATTGGAAGATGTAACACAACTGGATGAAACTTTCCTATGTAATTAAGTAACTCCATTATGTTATTGAGTAATTAGCATCAATTAAAAGATCCTTGTTCTTGTTGTCACACAAAGAATAATTAAACCCTTTTCTCAAACTATATCCTGCATAATCTCCATTTTTATTAATGGCTATAAATCCAACCTGTAAATATTCCCATTCAGGACCAGATTTATGAATTTTTGAAATTCTTTCAACTATTGTTTTACAGGCCTCCAGTGGAGATGCGCCTTGTCTCATTAGTTCAACAACCATAGCGCTTCCTGATGTTTTTATTATAGCTTCACCTAAACCGGTAGCTGCCGCAGCACCAACTTCATTATCTAAAAATAATCCTGCTCCAATTATTGGAGAATCTCCAACTCTACCGTGCATTTTCCATGAAGCTCCACTTGTTGTACAAGCTCCGTAAAGGTCTCCTGTTTCATCAATTAACAGCATACTGATTGTATCGTGATTTTCAATATTAATAATGGGCTTATAATCTGATTTTTCTTTCCATTTTATCCAGTCTTTTCTAGATTCTTCTGTTAGTAAATTCTCTTGATTAAAACCTTTAGAAATAGCGAATTCTAAAGCACCTTTCCCAGATAACATGACATGTGGCGTGTCTTCCATTACGTGTCTTGCTACTGAAATGGGATGTTTAATATTCTGCAAAAAACTTACCGATCCACAATTGCTATTTTTATCCATTATACAAGCGTCTAAAGTGACTATTCCTTCTCTGTCAGGATATCCTCCAAGTCCTACGGATCTTACTTTAGGGTCAGCTTCAGAAACTTTAACTCCTTCTTCAACAGCAGACAGTCCTCCTTTTCCACTTTTTAAAACTTCCCAGGCTTTTTTGTTTGCATCTAGACCGTGATTCCATGTAGAAATAATTCTAGGATAAGTTTTTTTAATATTAATATTATTTAATTCATCACAACCTAAAATACTAGAAACCCCTAAAGATCCTAAAGCAGATTTTTTTATAAAATTTCTTCTGTTACTCATTTTTAAAAATTAATCGATTATTCCAATTTCTCTGTTTTCTAAGCCAATAACATTAGTTAAATCATCTCCAATTTCTTTTCTTTTATTATCAGCTAAAGCAATTATTTTTTTTACAATTCCTGGAAATTCATTAATAATGTTTTTTGTTTCTGATGGATCTGTTTTTAAATTATAAAGTTCATTTTCTAAAAGATCTACATATTCGTATTTTATTGGAGTTCCATCATTTCTACCTTTTCTTCCGTTTAAAGTTCTATACCTATGAGGAAAATACATTTTATAATCTCCGTATCTAACTCCATGAAGACTGTTTTTATGATAATAGAAAAATAGTGCCTCATGTGGATTTTCTTTTGATCTTCCTGTTAAGTTTTCCCAAATATTTTTTCCGTCAATTTTATTTTCAGAAAGGTTTGAACTAATCACTGAGGCAAAAGTTGGAAGCCAGTCAATACCCATAAAAGGAGTGGAAAGGACAGTGTTTGGTTTTATTTCTTTTGGATACCAAACAATACAAGGTACTCTTTGACCTCCTTCCCAAGTGGTTCCTTTCCCTTCTCTATAAACTCCTGTTGAACCAGCATGTTCTCCATATGAAAGCCAAGGTCCATTATCTGATGTGAAAACAATTATTGTGTTTTTATCTAAATTATTTTTTCTTAGAGATTCCATAATGAGCCCTACAGAATGATCAATTTCTTCAATTACGTCAGTATATAACCCATACCCAGATCTTCCATTGAATTTTGATGATGCAAATAGCGGAACATGAGGTTGAGGATGAGCCAACAATAAAAAAAACGGATTATCTTTATTTTTTTCTATGAAAGAAATACTTTTTCTAGTCAATTCCATTGTTAAATCAGACTGATCAGTAAGTATTTCTACTGGCCTATCGTAATCATAGAGCATTAAGTCAGGATAACTATCAGGATATTCCGCATGGAAGGGCCACATGTCATTTGAGTATAATATTCCAAAAAAATCATCAAACCCATGATTTGTTGGTAAAAATTTTTCATTATCCCCTAAATGCCATTTTCCATAAACTGCAGTATTATATCCCTTTTGCTTAAACATTTCGGACATTAAAAATTCACTTGGATTAATTCCTTTTTTTGAATTTGGCCCAAGGGCTCCACTAAATCCTATTCTATTTGAATAACTTCCGGTTAAAATAGAAGCTCTTGAGGCAGAACAAACAGCCTGAGTAGAATAATAAGATTTTAATAAAGCTCCTTCCTTGGCTAAGTAATTTAAATTTTGGGTGTTAATCGTATTAGAACCATAGGAACTTAAATCCGCAAATCCTAAGTCATCTGTTAATATAAATATTACGTTTGGAGACTCAACATTATCATTAGTTTTACAAGATGAAAAAAATAGACATATAAGGAATACTTTTAGAACAGCTGTTTTAATAAATTTCATTGTTTTAAGAATTATTAAAAATTCATTTTTTAAATTAGTCATTTAAAATTAATATTCACAAATTTTTATATAAGTGATATTGATTTATAGTTAATACAATTAAATATATCGTTGAGCAAAATGGAGATTAAAAAAAGACGCTTATTTAGAAACCCTACATATAACAAGATATCTTCCATCCCAATTTCAAGTCAAATATTGTTTTGGATAGGTTATTTTACTTTTAATACAATAAGATGGGGTAGTTTTTATTCTGATTATGCTTATTCCTTTAAATCTAATCTTATTGAGTTTCCATTTCATATTGCATTATCTTACATTTTCATATTTTACCTTCTACCCAAACTTTTTAACGGAAAAGTTATTGATTTTTTCACTCTTTTAGTTATTAGTCTGGGTCTTGCTCTTGTTTTAAAATTTCTGGTTGCTTATTACTTTACTAGTGGAGATGTAATGCCTGAATATGCTGGTATAACTTCAACACTGAATCTTGCTTATGCGACTTCTTATCTGCTTGGACAAATTTATGTAATAGGTTTTGTAACAGCCATTAAATTAGCTATAGACTGGATTAAGCAGAAAGAATATCTCACTGAAACTAACGAAATGCTATTAGAAAATGAATTAAAATATTTGAGATCTCAAATTCAACCTCACTTTTTTTTCAATACACTTAATAACCTTTACTCTTTAACTATTGACAAGTCAGACAAGGCCCCCGATTTGATCTTAAAGCTCTCTGATTTAATGAAATATTTTTTATATGAAACAGGAAAAGAATTTCAAACGTTAGAAAATGAAATCTCTCATATTAAAGACTATATTGAAATAGAAAAATTAAGATATGACGAAAATCTAAAAGTTAATTTTAATATTAATATTAAAACAAAAAAAGTAATTGTTAAACCGTTAATTCTTATTCCACTTGTTGAAAATGCATTTAAACACGGCGCAAGAAATTCAAAAAAAAACGGATACATTACCATTGATTTGAACGCAACATCAAATCTTTTAGATTTTAGAATTGAAAATTCATTTGAAAAACCAACAAAAAAAATTAAAGCACAAATTGGAGGAATAGGACTTACTAACCTTAAAAAAAGGCTGGACTTAAATTATGGTCCTGATTTTTTTAATCTAGATATAATTAAAGAAAAAAATAAATATATTGCACACCTTAAAATCAAGCTATGATCAATTGTATAATATTAGATGATGAGCCTCTTGCAATTAAAATAATTGAAAATTTTGTTAAAAAAACTGATTTTCTAAATTGTATTGCCACTTTTTCTAATGCTAATGATGCTTTGCCTACTTTAAAAAAAGAGAAAGTTGATTTAATGTTTTTAGATATTAACATGCCTTTTATTGACGGGATTAGTTTTTTGAAAAACTTAGAAAATCCACCAAAAACAATTATTACAAGTGCACATTCAGAATACGCTCTTGATGGCTACGATTTAAATGTAGTAGATTATTTAATGAAACCCATTCCCTTTGAAAGATTTGATTTAGCTGTAAATAAAGCATATAAGTTGATCACTATTCAAAGAAATGAGAAAAGTCTTGATCTTGATTTTGTTTTTGTTAGAGTTAATAAATTAAACGTGAAAATCAACTATGATGATATTTTAGTAATCGAAAGTTTGAAAGATTACATTAAAATAGTGACAAAAGACAAAAACTTTATTGTTCATACCACTCTCACTTCTTTTACAGAGTCTCTTCCTAGAAATAAGTTTATTAGAATTCATAGATCTACCACTGCTGCAATCGATAAAATTGATGTGATTGATGGCAGCAACGCTTATATAAATAAACTACCGTACAAAATTGGGGGGAGCTATAAAGAGTCCTTCAAAAAATTAGTAGTTAATTTCAGTTAATCCTCCATTAAATTTAAAGCTTCTAAAACTGTAGTGACTGGAAACTTACAAGTATTGTCAACACAAACGTAGATGTATGTTTCGTCCTTAAAATACCTGTCTTTAAGTAAGTATAACTCTGATAATTCATTGGATGCAGCTGTTAAAGAATTAGGTAAATACTTTTCCATTAGTTCATTGGCTCTATCTATAGCATTAGTTCCACTTATTGCTATTTCATAAAACTTTTGAGAATAATTATGAGAATTAGAAAGCCATAATAAATGATCTGTAACTCGATCGTTTAAATTATCGCTTATGTTGTTAATCATTTTTTTAGACTGTAATAAATACTCTTTATTTCCATTAAAATGACCAAGTCTAAACAAATTAAAATTCATTATTGAATTTGCTGAAGGCGTAACCCCATCCTGAAGATTAATTAAGGTGTCAGCAAATAAGTTTTCTTGATTAGTTGAAAATCTATAAAAACCTGATTCTTCTTTAAATTTATCATTAGAAAACAATGTGAATTCATTAGCAGAATGTAAATACTTTTGATCGAAAGTAACTTCATAAAGGCCTATTAGAGCATCAATATAATAACTATAATCCTCAAAAAATAAAACCTTAGCAGGACCACTACTAGTATGCTGAATGATATTATTGTCAATCATGTTTTCAGACAATGAAGTTTGAATTAAAAGCGCTTTTTTTAAAAAAATTGGATCTTTTGTTGTTTTATAACTGTCCACTAAGCCTCTAATAGTTAAAGCATTCCAAGAAAAAATTATTTTAGAATCAATTATTGGATGAACTCTTTTTTCTCTTTCAATCTCTAATAAAGAATTGATTTTCGTAAGCTTTTTATTAAATTCTTTTAAAGTAATTCTTTGTTTTTTAGCATAATCTTTATCAGATACTGTCTGATAAAAAACATAATTATCATTTTCCCAATATCCTGTTTGATTAATATTGTAATACTCTGAAACCCATTTGAAATCGTCTTTCAAAATATTTTTCAACTCTTCTATCTTCCATACATAAAAATCTCCCTCACTTTTTGTTCCATTTTCATAATTTGTGTCTGCAGAAATACTTGAGTATATAAGATTATTATTTCCTGTCATTTTAGACTCTAAAAACCTGTGAATATTGTAAAGTTCCGATTTGAAACGCTCATCTTTAAAAACTTTAAATGCATTGGAATAAATACTCAAAAGCTGAGCATTATCATAAAGCATTTTCTCGAAATGAGGAATATGCCAAGTATTATCAACTGTATAGCGATGAAAACCTCCATCAATCCTGTCATTTATTCCACCTCTAGAGATTTTCATTAAAGAATTATAAACAAAGTCCTTCATCTCTTGGTTATTATATTCATTTGAAAATCTCAAAAAGAAGTTTAACATTGAGGGTAAAGCAAATTTTTGCCCGCTACCAATTCCTCCGTTTATTTTATCTGAATATTTAAATGCTTTCTCCGCCAGTTCAATTTGCAACTCGCTGGAATAAATTTCGTCTCTTGGAGATGGCTTAATTAAAGCTTCTTTTTTCACTCCTTCTCTAACACTATTAGCATATTCTAATACATCAGGCTTTCTAGTTCTATAAAACCCACTAACTTGATTTAAAACTTGAATCCATTGTGTTTTAGGGACATAGGTTCCTCCCCAAATAGGAGTGCCATCAGGTAGAGCTATAATATTCATTGGCCATCCCCCGCTTCCTGTCATTAACACAAGCGCTTTCATGTAGATTTCGTCTAAATCAGGCCTTTCCTCTCTGTCTACTTTTATATTAATAAAATTTGAATTCATGACTTGAGCGACATTAATATCTGTAAAACTTTCCTCTTCCATAACATGACACCAATGACATGAGGAATATCCGACGCTAATTAATAATAATTTATCAGAATTTTTTGCAGAATCTAAAGCCTCTTCAGCCCAGGGAAACCAATTAACTGGATTAGTAGCATGTTGCTTAAGATATAAACTTTTTTCATTTGCTAATTTATTTTCCATGACTTGGGATAGTGTGAAATTTGAACTAATTATAAAAACTAGAAAAAAAAGTTTAATGTTACTCATTTTAATATAGGATCAAATTTTTTTTCTAATTTAAATATTTATTACACAAATTTTTATGTTTTATTCATTTATTAAAACTTTAAAAAATCTATTTAATAATCCAGATTATAAAAATGAGATTGTTAAATTACAAAATGTACTTATTGAACAGAAAACTTGTGTTAGACAATTAGGCTTTAATTCCAAACATTAATGAGGTTTAAAATTATTTTATTTATTATTTTATTTGCTTGTAAAACTCAATCTCAGACGAGCCAATTAAATGAAATTGACAGTTTGATTAATTCCAGTATAAAGCATAAAAACTTTCCAGGAGCTCAACTTTATATAAAATTCAAAGACTCTGTTATAATAAATAAATCTTATGGATACCATACTTATGACTCAATTGTAAATGTTAATAATAAGCATGTTTATGACCTTGCGTCTTTAACTAAAGTATTGGCTTCTACATTCTCAATCATGAAATTATACGATGAGAATAAGCTAAACCTTGAAGATAAGATCTCTTATTACTTTCCTGAATTAAAAAATTCAAACAAAAAACATACAACAATATTTGAAAGCTTAAGTCACACAAGCGGTTGGATTCCTTATATAAGTCATCAAAATTTTATTAAAAAACGAAATGGTAATTTAAAAACATCAATTGTTCGGAAAAAAAATCACAAAAGGTTTTCAATAAAAATGAGTGATAATTTGTTTTTAAAAAACACATACTCAAAAAAGCTTTTTAAAAGAATTAGAAAATCTAAATTGAATAAAACTGGGGTTTATGATTATTCTGGACTTTTCTTTTTTTATGTGCCAAGACTGGTCTATAACATCACAGGCTTTAATTTTGAAAGTTATTTTAAAAAAACATTTTTAAGTGATAAAAAGTCTAGTATTACATTTAATCCTACAAAAGAATTTAACAAAGAAATGATTGTTCCGTCGGAATACGACTCTATATTTAGAAAAAGCTTAGTCCATGGGTATGTTCATGATGAAGCTGCAAGTTTTATGGGAGGTGTTTCTGGAAATGCAGGGCTTTTTGGAAATGCAGAAAGTATAGGAACTCTTTTAAACATTTTAGAACCCGAAAGCACCACGTTTAAACGAGCTACTGTTCAAAAATTCACTTCATATGCTTTTAAGAATAGTCCTATACGCCGTGGATTAGGATTCGACAAGCCTTATTCTAGCGATCAATATGGGGAATACCCTAATAAAAATTTATCTAAAAACAGTTTTGGACATACCGGATTTACAGGAACAATGTTTTGGGTAGATCCAGATAAAAAACTAACAATTGTTTTTTTAACAAATAGGGTTTATCCTTCTCGTAAAAATCAATCATTTTACAAGAATAATGTTAGAAGTAAGTTAATTGACATACTATTAAGAAAATAAAAAACTATGTTTAAATATTTGATTCTATTGTTTGGAACATTGTGTTTTTCTCAAGAATTAGTTTTCAATAATTTGTTTGACAGCACATTGAATTCTAAAATTGCATGCTATAGAATACCTTCAATTGTAAACTCAACAAATGGAACTTTAATCGCCGCTATTGATGAACGAAATAATTCTTGTGGAGATTTAAAATGGAACAGAGATATAAATATAGTTCTTAGGAAAAGCTATGACGATGGTAAAACATGGTCTAAAATTGAAAAAATAATTGATTATCCTCTTGGAGAATCTGCATCTGATCCTTCAATGATTGTAGACAGACAAACAGGAGATGTTTTTCTTTTTTATAACTATATGAATCTTGACATCGCTAAAGACGTCTATCGGTTTATGGTAATTAAAAGCGCTGATAACGGAGTAAGTTGGTCTAATCCAAAAGATATTACAGAACAAATAACTAAAAAAGACTGGAATAATGATTTTATGTTTATCACGTCTGGAAGAGGGACTCAATCTAAAGACGGAACTCTTTTACATTGTTTAGTGAATTTAGATAAAGGAACACATGTTTTTGGAAGTAAAGATCATGGAGATAGCTGGTTTTTAATTGATTACCCTTTGAAACCAGGTGATGAGTCTAAAATTATTGAACTATCTAATGGAGATTGGCTTGTGAATTCAAGGGTAAATTCAAATAAATTTAGATATTCTCATCTTACAAAAGACAAAGGCAAAAGCTGGTTTACTTTTGAAAATAAAGATCTGTCAGATCCAGCATGTAATGCAAGTTTGATAAATTATAATACAAGCTCTGAAAACTTGTTGTTATTTTCTAATGCTTTTGATTCAAAAAAAAGAGAAAATCTTTCGCTTAGTATAAGCTATGATCAGGGAACGAGCTGGATAAAAAATAAAACTATTTATAAAGGAAGTTCTGCCTACTCCACAATGACAAGGCTTAATAATGGAGATATTGGTTTATTTTTCGAAAAAGACAACTATACAAAGAATGTATTTGTTAGAATTCCTAAAAAATGGATAATTAAGAATTAGTTAAATCTTTTTTAAATACTTCTAAACCTTCGTGTAGCAGACCACAAAACTCTTTTTGTTCTTCCTAAATATGATTTCATACCAATTCTATCATTTAATTCATTTCTTAGTGAATTTAGCTGAACATTTCCGTTATCCTGATTTTTCATTATATGCTGTTGTTTAAAAATTCCGGCAAATTTATATTAAAAATTCAATTTATAATGTATTTTTTTGATTAATTTTAAATAAATATTAAACCTCCTATTTTGTTATTAAAAACCCATTTAAACAAAGCATTGATAGCCCTTTTATTATTTGCTAGTATTTTTTTAAATGCTCAATCAAATTTTGAAATTTCATCTCCTGAATTACAAGGATTTTCATCTGAAAAATTAATGCTTTTAAATGAAGTGATGCATAGCTTTGTAGATAATAATGAACTTTCTGCAATTCAAACTGCAATTGTGAAAAATGGAAAACTAATTCATTTTGATAGCTACGGCAGTTCAGATATTTCAGAAAACGATACCCTTGAAAGTGATGATATTTTTAGAATAGCATCAATGACAAAACCTATTGTCTCTATTGGCCTTATGATGCTGTATGAAGAAGGTAAGTTTCAATTAGATGATCCTGTTTATAAATACATTCCTGAATTTAAAAACTTAACAGTTAAAAAAAGAAAGAAAACAAAACCTGTAAAAAATCATGTTAAAATAATCGATTTATTAAGGCATTCTGCAGGTCTTAATTTTAAAGGGCCTGAGGATTATAGAAAAGTCATTGACATGAACTTAGAAGAGTACACAAAAGATGCGGTAAAAACTCCTTTAAGATTTGAGCCAGGCACAACATGGTGGTATAGTTCTTCTACTGATATATGTGGATATTTAATTGAGGTCTTGTCTGGTCAAAAATTAGATGTCTATTTAAAAAATAAAATATTTGATCCATTAAAAATGGATGACACTTTTTTTAATTTACCCAAAAGTAAAATAGATAGATTAACAACTTTGTATGTCATTGGAGAAAATAAAGAACTAGTTTCTTTTGACAATAAATCTAACTCTCCATTTAAAGACAAAGTCATTTTATTAAACGGTTCTGGGGGATTACTTTCTACAACAGAAGATTATCTTAAATTTTCTGTAATGCTTTTAAACAATGGTTCTTCAAACGGTAAGCAAATAATTAAAAAAAACACTTTGGACTTAATGAAAGAGGATCACTCCTTGGGCCTAAAATATAAAAAATTAGTTTTTGGTAAAAAGAAAGGTTTTGGCTTAGGCTTTGAGGTTGTTAAAGAAGACGATACTAAGTTTGGATCAAAAGGAACTTTTGGTTGGGGTGGAATGTTTGGGACTTATTTTAGAGTTGATCCCAAAGAAGATATGGTTTACATATACATGACGCAATCTTTTGAAACTTATAGATTGAAGTTAGCTGATAAATTTAGAGGCCTAGTGTACGAATCAATAATAGAGTAATTTATTTATTTTCTTTTAAAATACGATTTTGCTCTTCTAGTAAAGAATTCATGTCCATAAGTAATTGAATATTTTTTGGAGTTGATATTGATTTATCTGTTGGATCCTCAGCTTTTTTATTAAGTCTATTTATAAATTTAACCACCATAAAAATTGTAAATCCAACTATTAAAAAGTCTAAAAAAGTTTCTACAAACTGTCCATATCTTATAGCAACTTCTTCAATCAAAAATACTCCTTCGCTATTAGTTTGAGACTCTCTAAGTATTATTTTTTTACTCTCTAAATTTATTCCATCTGAAAGCAAAGAAAGGGGCGGTAATAAAACTTTCTTTACCAATACCTCAATTACTTTATTAAAAGAGGCTCCTATAATTATACCTATTGCCATGTCTATCATATTCCCTTTGACAGCAAATTCCTTAAATTCTTGAATTAGTTTCATATTGATTTTTATATAAATAAAAATAGTAAATATATTTATTTGTTATATTTATTGAAATTAACACCAATAAATTATTTATTTATGAAAAAATTATTTAAACTATCTATACTAGCATTATTATTTATTGTTACTTCTTGTAATGCTCCTGTAGACAATAATCCTGAATTTGAGGCTAACGTTGAAACTGCAAAAAGTTTTATGATTGCTCACGGGACCGATGATATTGCAGCTCAAACAGAAATGCTTCATGACGATTTACTTTGGCAACCGCCAATGTATGGTGCAGATCAGTATGGTAAAGCTGAACACATTGCAGCGCTAAAAGTGTATCAAGAAATGTTAGATGATATATTATATACTGCTGATAATTGGCTTCCTGGGGTTAATGCAGAAACTGGGGAATTAGACGGAAGTGTTAGAACTTATGGCACATGGACTGGAGTTCATGCAGAAACTGGTCAAGCGTTTAGTCTTACATCATACCATACTATGGATTTTACTGATGGTAAAATTGCGGCTGGTGGAGACTATTTTGATGTAGGTGGATTCTTTGCTTCGTTTGAAAGTGCTACTGAGTAGTTAATACGCTAGTCATAAAAACAACTATTAAAACTCCTTGATTTATTTAGGGAGTTTTTTTGTTAATCTAGCGAATCGTAATGAGGCTATTAAGCCTATTACAGAAAAAACTACTAACATTAAATAAACATATTGATGTCCAACAACACCTGGATATGTGTCCAATAAATGTCCCATAATAGGCCCTGCAAAAATATCAGGGCTATATCCAACAACAGAAATCAGCCCAACTGCTGTTCCTGTAAGTGCAAAAGGGACTTTAGCTTCTTTTAAAACCGCAAAATATAATGCTCGAATAGAGTATGTTCCTACTGCTAATACCACTAAAGACAAGAAAAATATAAAATTCATATTAGGTTGAATAAGACCTAATGAAAAAATTAAAGCTCCAATTAACATAGTAATAAATCCGAAAATTATCCAAAACATATTTTTGGTTTTATCGGCTAACAGGCCTATCATAATACATACAATTGGTCTTAAATACAATTGTACGGCACCTACTTTTGCTGCTTCAATTTGATCATAAAACATTACTTCAGAGGCATACAAAGAATAAAAGTCCGTCACCTTATATCCAACATAAGCACACATTATTATTATCATTAATAGCCATATTGATTCATTCTTTAAAACATGTTTAATATTGGTTAGTGAATTTAAAGAGGGCATAGGATTTGTACTTTTTTCCTCAGAACTTCTTAAAAATATAAAAACTAGTAATCCAATAAAAGCAACCATAAAAGAAGAAAATAATATAACATATCTAAATGCTTCTTGTCGTTCAATTACAGATGCTGATTCAATATCAGTAGTTAATATTATTGAAAAAATAAATACTCCAATACTACCCATCGATGCGGCAACAATTCCTCTTCCACCGTCTAAAAAACCAAATGCCTTGCCTTGATTATTATCCCCCCCCCACAAACGAGTAGCTTTAATCATTGCTCCCCAAAACAAAAACACGCTTGTAAAACCCCAGTAACCATATAAAACCTGTAAGGTTTGATAGGAAGGGTAAGAGGCTAAAACAAGACCCCCAAGAGCGGTTAAAAATAAAGCTGATGACATTAATTTTCTAGGCGAATATTTATCAGTAATTACGCCCCCATAGACATAAGATAAAAGTGCTACAATTCCATAAACTGAAAACAAACTTCCTAATTGAAAATTATTCAATTGAAATACATCTAGAAATGTTGGTCTAAAAACTCTAGACAAAACATAGGGAAGAAAATAAATAAATTCCCCTGAAAGTATAAGTAAGGCTAAAATTAAAAACTTTTGTTTGTTTGTTTTGACTTTCACTATGGCTTAAAATACAATTTAAAAAATGGCTAAGTTGATAATGTTTTAAAAACCTATAATAGTTAATCAAAAGATTGTAATTTTAATCTGATTTAAATGGGGATGTAGCTCAGTTGGCTAGAGCGCTTGACTGGCAGTCAAGAGGTCGTGGGTTCGAATCCCATCTTCTCCACCAGAGGAAAACTAGGCTTTTATTAGCCTTTTTTTAATTACATAAATAACTAATTTGCCCATATATTACCCATAATTAGCTGAGTTAAGTCTATAAAACTAAGAATCAAGATAATAAAGAACTGAGAATACTATCAAAACAATTAATATAATAATATAAGGTAAAGGTTTTTTAAATCCTTTTTTAAAATCTACATCTTTATCATGATGGTGAAGGTTGTTAAAATCCATATATCAATAATTAACCATTTAATTTGGTGGGAAACCATTTCTTGCTTCCCACATCATTAAACCACCTCCAATCATTATTATTATAATAATTACTATTGTCATAATATTCTTCATTTTGTTATTCTTCATTTTGTGTGTATTTAATTAATGTTTTATTATTTAAATCTATTATAAAAAAAAGCTGTTAAGTCATGGGGTTTAGAAATAGCTGAATTGAAGGAGGAGGATATGCCTATGGTTTAGGGTTTTTATACCTTTTAATCTCTCTTCTTCTCATCTCTTTAAATAAAACATCCTCGTTATAATCAACCTCAAATCTTTCTCTATTTTTTAATTCTTTTATATCACCATTAATATAAAATTTTGGGGTGATATAATTTATTTCAATATCTGAAGACTTTATATTATTAAGAGATTTTCCCTCAATGGTTTTAAATGAATAGAGGCTTAGATACAGTCTATATCTTTCTCTTGAATCATATTTAGCTAATTCTCCAAGTTTTGTTTGCGGGTAAACTAATTCTCCAATTTTTACATTTATTTGATTATTATCGAATCCTTTATATGATGCTATAGAACCATCCTTGTGTTCTATTTCAATAGAATTTTTTTCACTATAGTAAGAATAAACTTTATCGCTTTTAGATTTAAATTTATTAATAATTTCTACTACTATACCCTTTCTAATTGCCCTGACAATTTCAGGGTTTTTAAATTCAAAACTGTAAGATTTCCAGTTTTTGGGTAAGTCTTTTTTTAAATAGGCGTTTTCTAATGAATAAAGTTCATTTACAAAATTAGTCTTGCCCTTATCAAATGGTAAAATATAGGGATAATCATAATTAATTTTAGAATTTAAATTACCCTTATAATATTTAACTGAATACCGAAATCCTATACCTTCATCTTGATTTGTTGGCTTTAATTTTGTTAAAGAGCCTGAAGGACTATTGATTACACTTTTAAAAGTATTAGCTCTTGTGTTATTTAAGTTATTAAACTCTAAAATTAAAAAATAACTTCCAGGACGATTTTTTTTATAATTAAAACTAACGGATTTATCAGAGTTAATAACATAATCAACCTCAATAATATCTCTTTGCCCAAAACTCACAAGTGGAATAAATATTAATAGTAGAATTAGTTTTTTCATTTTTTATTATCCAATATGATTGTTTTTTTCTGTTGGAGAATTTCCAAATAGAAGATATAAATTCCAAAAAAAGGAAGGAATAAATAAAATAAGATAAATTTGATAATCTCCGCTACCACTTTCAATATTTAATTCATTATTAGGGTTGAAATTTTCAATTATAAAGGAATATGCTACAGTACAAGCAAGTAACCATCCTGCTTTTCCAGGAAAGAATGCATTAATTCTTTTATATGTTGTTGCAAGTCCTAACCATAGGAATGGTATTAAAAATAAACATCCTAAAACAATAAAAATTATCGCTAAAGCTAAATTTATTTCAAGTAATAAAATTCCTAATCCCAAAAGAGAAAAAAACACAATTGATACAAAAAAAATTCTTAAAAAGTAATCAATCCCATTTATGGTATTTTTGAATTTAAAGTATTTGCCAAACTTCATTTTTAAATTCATCATTTGTATAATATACAAAAAAACATTCGAAAAAGAATGTAATATAACAATTATCTAAACCTTATAAACCTACTTAGGAGGATTAGAAGTTGCTGAATTAAAAGAAGAAGATATGCCTATCGTTTAGCTTTATCTAAAATCTTTTGTAGAGTTTCAATGAGTTTTATGTTTCTTCCATTAACTTTTTTAGATTCTTTTGAAATTGTAATAGATAGATTTTTTATTATCTCTTTTCTTTTTGCTGTCATCTCATTTTTTTCTTTTTTCATAATTGTGATTTTTAATCATAGTGATAAAAAAAACCCTACAATTTGCAGGGTTTAATCTTATTTTATTTTGACTAAAATTATTTTGGCATTACAACAGAACTTATCACGTGGATAACTCCATTTGTACCTGCAACATCAGTTGCTACAATTTGACTCATATTTCCTTGTGAATCCTCTAAAAAGATCTTTCCATCTTTACTTCTAGCAGTAATAGTTTGGCCATTTAATGCTGTAAGTTTTGCCATTCCATTACCAGAATTTAATGCATTTACAACATCACTTGCCATTAGTTTTCCAGAAACTACGTGGTAAGTTAAAATGTTTGTCAAAGCTTTTACATTTTCAGGTTTTAAAAGATTTCCTAAAGTTTCAGAATCTATTTTAGCAAATGCGTCATTGTTTGGAGCAAATACAGTGAATGGACCTTCTCCAGAAAGTGCACCAACTAAATCGGCTGATTTTAATGCAGTTACTAACGTTGAGAAATCTTTGTTTGATACAGCTGCTTCAACTATTGTTTGAGAGTAAACTCCAAAAGTGAAAGATAAAGCAACAAATGATAGTATAATTTTTTTCATAATGTTTATTTTAATTATACACTTTACAATATCAATGCCAGAAATATAGAAATGAGTTTATTAACAAAAATTTAATATTAACCTACTTACGTGGATTGGAAGTTGCTGAATTAAAAGAATTAGATATGCCTATGATTTAGTGGTTAGAAGTATTATATAGTAAAATAATAACTATTTCCGTCTACATTCACATAATATGTGCAACTTTCTCCAATCACTGAATAATATGATGCGATTTGCCAACTTCCGCCAGATCTAACTTTAATTTTCGAAACAGATAAACAACTGACACCAGATTCAGAATATCCTTGAACCCTTACACTTAATGAATAATTTGTTCCATCAGTATTTCTTGTAAAACCTGTTGTGGCATACCAATCTTGAGATATTTCTATAATTTGGTAATCTTCAATTTCAAATTTTACGTTATTAGTAGAAAATGAATTAAAAGATAAAAAAAGTATTAAAATAAACAACCTGTATTGAATGTTTTTCACGACTTAATTAGTTAATTATGAGTAAGTTACATGAATTATTTAGATATAACAGAAATTAAGGAATCTATTATTTGAATTTGAAACTCCCTTGGTTCTTCTGTGTGTTTTAACCTACTTACGTGGATTAGAAGTTGCTGAATTAAAAGAAGAAGATATGCCTATCGTTTAGTTACCTTAATTTATTGAGCTAACAACTGGCTTAATAAAGTCTACCCAAGCGTCATATCCTTTTTCATTAAGGTGAACTCCATCAGTTGAGAGGTCTTTTTTAATTAGCCCGTTTTCGTTTACAAAAATTGAATATAGATCAATGGTTTGGTATGGATATCGTTTTTTTTGTTCTTTAATTATTATATTTAAAACATGAAAAGATCTGATTATTTTATTTTAGGCGCTGCATTTCTTAGCTTTTTATTTTCCGTTTCCCTTTGGTTTTCAGGGCAGCAACAA
>Ga0209830_10001297_pt1 | contig 22362 bp, 22 predicted proteins | sample ArcticOcean_MG_C_12_FD_187439 | JGI IMG/M metagenome (GOLD analysis project Ga0209830, IMG submission 187439) | Marine microbial communities from western Arctic Ocean - ArcticOcean_MG_CB8_130 (SPAdes) (version 2) | ecosystem: Environmental > Aquatic > Marine > Oceanic | place: Arctic Ocean...
AAATATACCCCATGCCATCATTATACCAACTCCAAAGAACCATATGATGTATTTTTGTTTTTGTAACTGTAGTTCCATTTTATGAAGCTTATCGTCATTGGATTTTCTATTATGTGAATAGCCTCTAAGCTCATCAAGAGCTTCATATATAAATCCAGGCATCTCAGATGCTTTAAGTAGTAGATCCTCTTTATTATCAACAATAAAATCCTTAAGTTTGAGTGGGCTAAATTGTTCTTTAAGCCAATTATCAAGATAAGGTTCTGCTATTCCCCAGAAGTCTAATTCAGGGTATATCTGTCTCCCCATGCCCTCAATATGAATTAATGTTTTTTGAAGAAGTACTAAGGATGGTTGAAGAGATAGGCCATAAGGTCTAGTACTTTGGAAGAGGTATAAGAGTAATTTACCAAATTCAATTTCAGATAATGGCTTTTCAAAAATAGGCTCACAACAAGCTCTTAAGGTATTTTCAAGCTCATTAATGTTTGTATCACTATTAACCCAGCCTGAGCCAATAAATAACTGAGCTAAAGATTTATATTTTTGTTTTAGAACTGCTTGGAGCATTCTTGCAAGCATGTATCTCTCATCATTTGACAAGGAACCAGTTATTGCACAGTCAATTGCTATGTAGCCTGGCGTTTCCGGATGCTCCTTGGATACAAAAATATTTCCAGGATGCATATCGGCATGAAAAAAATTATCTCTGAATACTTGATTAAGAAAAATCTTTACTCCATTTTCAGCAAGTCTTTTTTTGTTTATCCCATATTTTTCTATTTGCTCAATATCCGTACAAGGTATCCCATCAATTCTTTCTAGAACCATGACTTTGTTGGTGGTCATATCCCAAAAGACTTCTGGTATATAAAGTTCTTCTGAATTAGCAAAGTTCTTTCTAGTCAGGTTTGTATTAGCCGCCTCAAGCTTTAAATCTAATTCTCTAAGAATAGTGGTCTCATAATCTCTCACAACCTCAAGTGGTCTTAATCTGTGGCTTTCTGAATAAACATAAGTACAAAATTTTGCAGCTGCTCTAAGAAGCCTAATGTTCTTCTTAACTTCTTTTTCAATATTAGGCCTTAAAACCTTGATAACAATTTCTTTACCATTTTTCAATTTTGCAGAATGAACTTGAGCAAGAGAAGCTGCAGCAAGAGGATTATCATCGAAGTCATCGAAAAGGTTCTCTATAGAATCACCAAGCTCTTTTTCAACAATTGCTCTTAAAGTAGCCACTGGAAATGGCATACAACTATCTGTAAGCCCTTGTAAATTTTTAGCTGTTTCTACATCTAGGATATCTGTCCGAGTGGATAGTAGCTGACCAAATTTTATAAAAATAGGACCTAGCGATTCAAGAAATTTAGCTAGTTTTTTGCCATCAGGATTTTTAAAAATCCCAAACTTCATTCCTAAGAAAGACATCTTTAGACCCTGATAAATAAGAATAATTATATTCATAAGCTATTTATAGCCTCTAGTCTATCAACTCTTATTCCTAGGCTCCTCAACCTAGTCTGCAGTTCATTGGTTTGGTTTCTATTAACATTTTTTCTTGCAGACAACCTTTCTTTAAGAAGGTGAGCTGAAACAGCAGGAATATTCCCAAAATATTTATCTATTAGGAATATAAAATCTATATCAGCTTTCATTAAAATACTCATCATCACTGTGGCTAATTCAACATCTCCTGAAAGCATGCTCTTTTTTATTTTCTTTGTAAAAATAAGTTGAAGAATCTCTGTCACATTAGCTTGGATTTTAAAATTTGGCGAAGCAAGCTCTTTAAAGGAAATTCTTTTATGATCTTCTGAAAGATGAACATGAATCCTTTTATGCCCCTTTAATGCTAGAACAAAATTAATGGGGTAAATGCTATAAAGCGAACCTCTTGAATTAGGAGAAGCTTCTTCTATGTCATTTAAAAGATTAGATAAAATTTGACTAAGACTATTTTCCATATGCAACATGAATAGCTACGATGCCATTAAGTAAGTTATAAAACTTACATTTTTCAAACCCTGCCTCAACAACCATTTCTTGAAGAGCCTCTTGCCCAGGATGCATCCTGATTGACTCCGCTAGATACTTATAACTTTCTGAATCATTAGCTAATATTGCTCCAAGCTTTGGCAATATATTAAATGAGTACCAGTCGTAAACTTTTGAAAATAATGGGTTGATAGGTTTTGAAAATTCTAAGATAAGTAATCTGCCATCTTCTTTTAGACATCTTTTCATCTCCTTAAGGCCTTTTTCTTTATCAGTAAAGTTTCTTAAACCAAAACCAATAGTAATTAAATTAAAGGTGTTATCTGCAAAAGGAATAGTTTCTCCGCTTAACTGACAAAAATGTGTATTAGATGAAAAGCTCTCATTTATGGCTCTATTTCTTCCCTCAGCCAACATATCCATATTAATATCTGACATATAGATTTCTGTATTGGGATATTCTTTAGCTATTAGTTTAGCTATATCGCCTGTACCACTAGCAATATCAAGAATAGTGTCATGATCGGAAACCCCAGCTAGCTCAACAAGAATTTTTTTCCATAATCGGTGCATTCCCATCGACATTGCATCATTCATAACATCGTAGCTCCCAGCTACCGAGGTAAAAACCTCACCAACATGAGCACTTTTATCTTTTGCGTCTACTTCTGTGAAGCCAAAATGAGTTTTTTTATTCATCTTCCTCTCTGTCTCTAAATTTAATAAAATTATTGTATCTGCTTTGGTTTATTTCTCCATTAATTAGTTTTTCTGTCACATGACATCCGTCATTATTAATATGATTGCAATCGTTAAATTTGCAATACCTTGAAAATGCATAGATTTCAGAGAAACCTTTTATAATATCTTTATCATCCCATCCAGTTATATATAGATCTCGAACACCTGGAGAATCAATAATTTTTGTATCGTTATCAATTTCATAAAGCGTAGAGATCGAAGTAGTATGAACACCTTGATTATTAGAAAGAACATTTGTTTTAATATCTTTCCCAGTCAAGGATGTCGTTAGAGTTGATTTCCCAGCCCCAGAGTTACCTACAAAAACCACACATTTACCTTTTAAATAATCAGAGACCTGGCCAAGGTTTTGATTACTTTTTGCTGAAATATCAATGAAATCAATTTTAAGATTTTTATAGATTTCTAGCTTAGTTAAATATTCTTCATTTTGAACTAGATCAATTTTATTATTAATAATGAATGGAGTTATATTAGATAAGTTAGCAGTTAGAACCCACTTATCAATAAAATCAGTGCTTGTCTTGGGCTCGGGCGTAACGAGAATACCGACATGGGTTACATTGGCAGCAACAACCTTAGATTTTAAGACCTCTTTTTTTTCTAAAATAGAAAATCTAGGCTCTCTTGAAAGAATTAATCCTTTTATTTTTTTGCTATCTTGGATTATTTCAATTTTAACAATATCTCCAACTACTACATCTTTTATGGCAATACAGCTAATATCTGCGTCTTTGGTTCGCACCAAGCAGCTATTAGAGTAGAATTCTATTACCAACCCAGTTTGAACTTTTTCCATATAAAGCACAAAATACACTAAAGGAAGGAATATAAAAAGTTATGAAGAGCCAACAATCAAGAGAAAACTTAATTTGGATAGATCTAGAGATGACCGGATTGGATCCAGAAAAAGAAAGAATCATAGAAATAGCCACTTTAGTAACCGACTCCCAACTAAATATTTTAGCTGAAGGTCCAAATATTATTGTCAGTCAGCCCAAGTCTCTTCTTGAAGGAATGGATGACTGGAATCAAAATCAGCATGGATCATCTGGCTTGATTGATTCTGTTAAGAAAAGTGTAGTAACAGAGCAAATGGCAGAAATTGAGACCCTCGAATTTATTTCTAAATACGTAGGGCAAAATAAATCACCTATGTGTGGCAACACTGTTTCGCATGACAGACGTTTCTTAATTAAGTACATGCCTCGACTAGAATCTTATTTTAATTATAGGCATATCGACGTCTCTTCATTCAAAGAGGTTGCAGTTAGGTGGATGAATGAAGCTCAGGTCTATGAAAAACAAGGATCACATAGGGCCATGGGAGATATTAAGGATTCAGTAGGAGAGCTAAAGTTCTATAAAAAGTTATTCTTACCAGAAGGATAGCTAATCAGAGCTATTTATAGGGTGAATATTTAGAGGGATAGGACTAATTTTATTTTTATTTTCTTTTATCTTTGCCTCGCCAGATTCCTGGACCTCATCTATCCTTATTATAGAATTAATCGGTATATAGCTTCTCTCAACTTTTGCAAATTCATTCTTAAGTTTTTCAGCGGCAGGGTCAACAACTAGCTGTTTATCCTTGTTAAATATATAATCCTCAACTTCAATAAAACCGTACATCTCACTTTGATATATTTGATTAGCAAAAACCTCATAGATTTCGCCAAGCTGCATAAAAATTATCTTGTAAACACTCTTTATTTTCATAATACTTAATTATATGGGAACAAAACTTTATATTAAAACTTACGGATGTCAAATGAATGAATATGATTCCGAAAAGACAGTAGATATCCTTAAAGAGAAGAGAGGTATTGAAGTTACAAGTAATATAGAAGAAGCAGATATTATCTTATTAAATACATGTTCTATAAGGGATAAAGCTGAGGCAAAGGTATTCTCAGAACTAGGAAGGCTAAATAAACTCAAAGTAAAAAACCCTAATCTAAAAATTGGAGTCGGTGGCTGTGTCGCAACCCAAGAAGGACTTAATATTAAAAAAAGAGCACCTTATGTAGACTTAATATACGGACCGCAAACCCTTCATAGAGTGTCAGACCTTTTAGATATAGACCAAAGCAAAGGTATCAAGGCAATAGACATTACCTTTCCAATAGAAGAAAAATTTGATTCACTACCCTCCCCAACCTCAGCAGGCCCTTCCAGTTTTGTTGCAATAATGGAAGGATGTTCTAAATATTGTTCTTTTTGTGTTGTTCCATATACCAGGGGCGATGAGGTAAGTAGAAAGCCCGACCAGATCTTTGACGAGGTTGCTAGGCTTGCAGAGCAAGGCGTTTCAGAAATTACATTTATTGGCCAGAATGTTAATTCATACAAAATGCCCTATAAGGATAGAATCCTTAGACTTTCAGACCTAATAGAAATAATTAGTCATATAGACGGAGTAGAAAGAATTAGGTTTACAACATCTCATCCCCTCGATATGACCGATGATCTTATTGATGTATATCAGTATGTTCCTCAACTTGTTAGCCAGCTTCATCTTCCCGTTCAATCCGGATCTAATAGAATTTTAGAAAAGATGAAAAGAAATTACACAGTTGATATTTTCACAGATGCGCTTGAGAGAATTAGATCCCACAGGCCAGATCTTAGAGTGTCCTCTGATTTTATAGTTGGGTTCCCGGGTGAGACAGAAAAAGATTTTAATGACACTATGGATTTAGTGAATCAAATAAAATTTGATTCTTCTTACAGTTTTATCTATTCAAAAAGGCCAGGCACCCCTGCATCAAAATTAGATGACAATACTCCAATGGCTGAGAAAAAAGAAAGGCTTGATATTCTTCAGGCACAACTAAATAAGCATCACAAGGAGCATAGTATGAGCATGATAGGCTCAATACAGAGATGTTTAGTTACTGGCTTATCAAAGAAAAGTGCGCACCAGCTTCAAGCAAGAACAGAATGTAATAGAGTTGTTAATTTTGACTTCCAAAATATTGGTTTTATAGGTAAATTAGTAGATATAAGTATTGATGAGACTTTTTCTTATTCTTTACTAGGCACGTTGCATAACTCAACAGGACAAAATTAATTTTTAATGCAAGAAATACAAACTGCTCTTAAAAACATTTCTTTAAAACCATCGAGCGCAGACAGAATAGCAATTTTTGTTGGAGAGCTTAATGGGAACCTAAAACTCATTGAAAAAACATTTTCTGTAAAAGTTTTTCATAAAGGTAGCCAAATTAATATTACTGGTAGCGATCAAAATATTAAGCACGCCTCTGATGCTATTCTGGATTTATATAATTTAACAAAGAAGAATATTGAGCTTACTAAAGAAGCAGTTCATTTAACCATCCAATCACATCTGAACTTAAGTCTTGCCAGGCATAGCGGAGAAGATATCCATAAAACTGAAATTAAGATACAGACACCAAAAAAAATTATTAGAGCAAGAGGTAAAAATCAACAAGATTACATGAGAAGAATTTCAAAATATGAACTAAATTTTGGAATTGGCCCGGCTGGAACAGGTAAGACATATATAGCAGTGGCTGCAGCAATAGATGCATTATTGACTGATAAGGTTCAAAGAATAATCTTGATTAGACCTGCTGTTGAAGCTGGTGAGAAGCTCGGATTTCTGCCAGGAGATATGTCACAAAAAGTAGATCCTTATCTAAGACCATTGTATGACGCCTTATATGAAATGGTTGGAGCTGAAAGAGTAGGTAAATTAATTGAAAAAGAAGCTATTGAAATTGCTCCTTTAGCCTATTTAAGAGGAAGAACTTTGAATAATTCATTTATCATTATGGATGAAAGTCAAAATACAACAGTTGATCAGATGAAGATGGTTCTTACTAGAATGGGCTTTGGCTCCTATGCCATAATCAATGGAGATCTTACCCAAACAGACCTACCAAAACACATTACCTCAGGGCTAGACCATGTCATGCAGGTGCTAGCAGAAACCAAAGGCATAGGCTTTACTGAATTTTCATCTCAAGATGTTGTAAGACATCCCTTGGTAAGAAAAATTATTGATGCCTATCAAGCATTTGAAGAAAAAATAGCTAAGTGAGCCTAGTAATATCTTTTCAGGAAGGCTTTTCAATCAATGAGGGACTTTCAAAAAAACTTCAAGACATAACCAAACTTATCTTTACTGAAGAAAAAGAGGCAGAAGAAAGTTCGATAAATTTAAGAATCCTGGGTAATGCAAAAATACAGGAACTTAACAAACAGTTTAGAGATAAAGATAAAACAACCAATGTACTATCTTTTGTTAATGATGATATTTCTATAGAAAAAACAAACAACATTGGTGATATAGCCATTAGTTATGATTTTGTGTTGCAAGAAGCAAAAGAAGAGCACAAAAATTTTGATGACCACTTAATTCACATGTTAGCTCATGGTGTATATCATATATTAGGCTATGATCACGCAGATGAAGCCATGGCGAGCATAATGGAATCTAAAGAAATAAACATATTAGAAAAATTACATATTAAAAACCCATATAATTGAAAAATGAATAAAAAATCAGAAAACGAAGATAGCCACCCCCCGTCGGGAATTTTAACCAAAATAAAAAAATATTTTAGAAACCCCTTTTTTATAAAAACTCAATCTGTTTCAGAGATAACAGATTTTTTAAAAGATGCAGTTGATCTAAATATTATTGATAAGGAAGCTGAATCAATAGCCAACAAGGCGATAAGGCTTGGCAAAACAACAATTAAAGAAATAATGGTACCTAAGGTAGATATGGTAACTATAAGCCTAGGAGAGGAAACTAGCGTGATCATAGAAAGGATCATTGAATCAGGGCATTCAAGATATCCTGTTTTAGGTGATGAGAGAGATGAGGTTATGGGAATTCTTCTCGCTAAAGATATTCTTCCTAAAATAGTATCCGGTAATAATAACTTTAACGTACTAGAAATGCTTAGAGAGCCAAATATTGTTCCAGAAACAAAAAAAGCAGACTCTTTGCTTGAGGAATTTAAAAAGGATAGATCTCATTTAGCAGTTGCAATAGATGAATACGGTTCAATATCAGGTCTGGTTACAATTGAAGATATATTGGAAGAACTGGTAGGCGAAATTGAAGATGAGCACGATGTCGATGAAGAGGAGATAGTAAGAATTTCCGAAGGTCTTTATTCTGCAGATGCCAAAGTTGAAATTGAAGAATTTATAGAATTCTTTGAATTAAAAATCGATCCAATGGGGGTAGATGCTGAGACCCTTGGAGGATTTATTATTAGTCAATTTGGAATACTCCCAAGCGTTGGAGATAAGCTTAAAGTAGAGAACTTAAATATTGAAGTTACTCATGCAGACAAAAGAAAAATTGATAAGGTTTCAATAACAAAAACTTGATGCAAATAAAGAGATACTTAACTCCATTTATATTTGGTTTAATTGGCATATTATCGTTTGCGCCCTTCTCTATTAAGCCCTTAATTTTTCTATCTTATGCCTACCTTATTAACGGGCTTTTAAGAAATAACAAAGACTCATTTAATAAATTATTTTATTGGTCTATAGGTCACTGGGGGTTTGGAATGTCATGGTTAATAGTGAGCGTTTACTATTATGGAAATACTAACATAGCAGTATCTTTGCTAATATTTTTATTACTTATTGCTATTCTTACCTTAGTTTTTTCAGCTCCACTATTACTTCTAAAAATAAACTTATTTAATAATTTAACCTATAGAAATTTATATACTGTTTTATATGTAAGTAGCATATTTATTCTTAATGAATGGTCTATGTACTCTTTATTAAATGGAGTTCCTTGGCTCATACCTGGGGTAATATTTTTAGATACAATTAGCCAATCCCTCTTCCCTATTTTGGGCGTTGCCGGAGGTTCATATATTATTTATATAGCGTCAACAATTCTAGGATTGTCATGGGAAAAAAATAAGAAGATCTCAGCTATAACGCTAGGTTTTATTTTCCTATTATTGATACCTGCATCTGAAAAGCCAATAGAGAGACATGCCCCCTCCACCTTAAATATTTCAATAGTTCAGCCCTCAACAAATCCTTTTTTGAAATATGAAAACAGCTATAAAGAAAAGATTGAAAATAATCTTATAAGACTAAGTGAGGAGATTGATAAGAATACAGATTTAGTAATTTTTCCTGAGGCTGAACTTCCTTATGCATTTGAAAGCAGAGAGTTTTCATTATTTAGAGATAGATTAGTAAATTCAAAGACTATTATTTCAGGGTCATGGCATTTTGAGGGAAGTCAGCTATTTAACTCAATGGTTAATCTTAAGACTAATCAAATATATAACAAACAGCATTTAGTCCCATTTGGAGAATATATACCGTTTATTCCATCTTTACGTGGCTTGATAGATTTCTTCGATATGCCAATGTCCAATGTAAGTCACGGCAAAGACAACCAAGCCAATATAGATTTTATTCATAATAAGCAAAAATACAGTATTTCTCCTTTAATCTGCTATGACATAGCTTTTGGAAATACAGTACGAAAAAGCAATATAAGTTCTGATTTTATTATTAATATAAGTAATGATACTTGGTTCGGTAATTCTATTGGTCCATATCATCACCTATCCATAGCCAGAGTTAGAGCTTTAGAGAATGATAAGTGGGTAATCAGGGCAACTAATGATGGTTTTTCAGCAGTAATATCAAATAAAGGAACAATTGTTGATAAATTAGACAAAGGTGTATCTGGTGTTTTAAATAGCTCAATAGATACGGTCTACAAACCTGCTACGCCTTATACAACAGGAGGTTACTTCATACCTTATTACCTTGCTCTAATGTTAGTTTTTATATCAGCTATAATAAATTTATGTATCAAAAGACATTTATAATTTTTTTCTTAAGCATTTCACTTAATCTTGCTTCCTCAGAGGTTGCTTTAGAAATAGATATATCTGAACAAAGACTATATGTAATGAAGGATAATGGGATTCTATCCAGTTATCCAATCTCATCCTCTGAATACGGTGAAGGCAGCACAGCAAATTCGTTCAAAACACCCCTAGGAGATCACGTTATAAAAGAAATGATAGGCGATGGAGCCAAAATTAATACTATTTTTAAATCTAGGATTAATACTTCACGCCAGGCTGAGATTATTGACCATCCTTTAGACTCAGATGATGACTACGTAACATCAAGAATAATGTGGCTAGACGGTATAGAGCCAGGTATTAATAAGGGGAAGGGGATAGATTCATTCAATAGATACATATACATCCACGGAACTCATGAGGAGGGCTTAATAGGCCTAAAGGCATCTCATGGCTGCATAAGAATGTTTAATTCAGATGCTATTGACCTTTTCAATGTTGTAAAAAAAGGGACAAAAGTTCAAATAAGAACTTAGTCCCTTTTTATAATTATATTTTCTAGAAATTATTAGCTACAGATGATTTCTCAAAACTCAATCTCTCTCTTCTATCATCTTTAGATGGAGCGTCAGTAAGTTTTCCACCTTTTTCAGCTAACTCAATCAATAGACTACTTGCAGCAAATACATCGCTTCCAGTTAGATCTTTATATTTAGCTAGTTTTTCTAATACAACATCAAGACCCATAGCATTTGCATGATGCATTGGACCGCCTCTCCAAATAGGGAAGCCATAACCATTAATATAAACAACATCTATATCAGCGGCTCTTTGAGCTACTCCCTCGGACAATATATCAGCCCCTTCATTAATTAAGGCAAGCATACATCTATCCACGATCTCTTCATCTGATATCTCTCTTCTAGTAAAGCCATTTTCAGAAGATATTCTTTCATATATTGATTCATTTTCTGGAGCAGGGTTTGGAGCTCTAGATCCTTCAGAATAATTGTAGTAACCCTTTTGATTTTTCTGACCGAACCTGTCTTGCTCACAAAGCTCATCGCCAATCTTTGCATGTAAAGGTGATGCCATGCCTCCAAGCTTTCTCGCTCTCCAACCCAAATCAAGTCCTATTAAATCCATAGTTCTAAACGGACCCATATTTAAACCAAATGACTCCATTGCTTGGTCTACTTGATGAGGAAGGGCACCTTCAAGAAGAAGCATATTTGCTTGAGCTGTATAACCAAAAAACATTCTATTACCAATAAATCCAGGAGCGTTTAAAGATACAACAGCTGCCTTTTTAAGCTTCTTACTAACAGACATTACCGTTGCTAACGCTTCATTAGAAGTTTGATCTCCTCTAACAACCTCCAGTAGCTTCATTATATTTGCTGGACTAAAAAAGTGAGTGCCCACTACCAGCTCAGGTCTACTAGTAGAGTTAGCTATAGAATCTATATCAAGACCAGAAGTATTACTTGCGAGGATTGCTCCTGGCTTAACAGCTTCATCAAGAGACTTAAAAATCTTTGTTTTCAATTCAAGATTTTCATATACTGCCTCTATAACAATGTCACAATCATGAACATCATTGTAGTCAAGACTTGAGGTCACTAACCCAAAAACAAAATCCTTTTGCTCAGTAGTAATTCTTCCTCTATTGACCATAAATTCATAATTTTTTTCAATTACAGAGATTCCTCTTTTTAGGTTGTCAGCATCCTGATCAATTATATGAACGGGTATTCCAGCGTTAGCAAAGCACATTGCTATTCCGCCACCCATTGTTCCTGAACCTATAATTCCTGCTTTCTTGATATCCATAATAGGAGTATCTTTTGGTACATCAGATACCTTAGATGCTGCTCTTTCACCAAAGAATATATGAATCATTGCTTCACGCTGGGGGTGGACTAAGCACTCAATAAAATAATCAGTTTCTTTTTTTAGACCTTCATCAAAATCATCAAGATTAATAGCAGCTTCAACACATTTAATAATTTGACCAGGAGCAAATTGACCTTTTCTTGATTTTGCAGTCATTGCCTGAGCTTCAACTAAAATATTTTCATTACCTCTTGCCTCTATTACTTTGTCATTTAGATCTCTTACTAGAGGGTGAGACTCTGAATTGGCAGCTTTTTCTTTAATAAATGTAATAGAATCTTCAACAACATTGTCTGATAAAGAGTCAACAATGCCTAAAGATAGAGCTTTTTTAGCCGGCACATGGGCTCCCGATAACATTATCTTTAATGCTTCTGCAGGCCCTACAAGTCTTGGAAGTCTTTGTGTGCCCCCAGCTCCAGGTAAAAGACCTAAATTAACTTCAGGTAATCCAACAAACGCTTGGTTTGAGGCAATTCTATAGTTACAACATAGAGCTGTTTCTAAGCCACCGCCTAAAGCAAGTCCATTTATGGCTGCAACTACGGGTTTTGAACAATACTCTAATTTTTTAAATACTTCTGCAAGTCCATGACCTTCACCAGAACCGCCAAACTCAGAGATATCTGCCCCGGCTATAAAAGCACGGCCATTTCCAGTAAGAACAACCCCTACCACTGAACTATCTGCTTCAGCTTTCGCAAGACCTTCATATAATCCAGCCCTAACTCCATCACTTAATGGGTTTACAGGAGGGTTATCAACCGTCAATAGCGCAACTCCATCTCTTACTTCATATAAAACTGTACCTTTCAATTTAAACTCCTAATAAAAATAGATCTAAATTATACATAAAAAGAGGGGTATTTTTAGTTATTGTTTATATTTCAAGCATCTTTCTAACTTATTTTATCATTTATATTGATAATATATTATAAGTATGTATAATAATTGCATCGGCACTCCTCTCCCCCTATTAGAATTTGCCGATACTCTGGAATTATATGGAGGGTTTCTACCCTCCATTATTAACAATTAGGTTTTTTATGAAAAAATATATAGATAATTTAGAAGTAGTTGCCTTGATGGGCATCTTTATCTCGTCACTAATCGCCATTACGCCAATCTCATAAGTTATTTAAGAATATTCATATATAATATTCATATGAAAAAATTACTCCTTATTCTTTGTTTGGCTCCATTCTACTCTGAAGCTTGTTCAGATCTTCTTGATACTGATATGAGATTATTAGATTCTGCTGAAACAAAAAACTTATGCGAGTTTGAGGGCAAGGCGATGTTAGTTGTTAATGTTGCTAGCAGATGCGGATATACATACCAATATGCAGAACTTCAGAATTTATATAAAAAATATAAAGACGAAGATTTTGTTGTTATTGGAGTTCCTTCAAGAGATTTTCTTGGACAAGAGCTAGCTGATGAAAGCGATGTCAAAGAGTTTTGTTCAACAGAATACGGAGTTACATTTCCAATGTTTGCGACCACAAAGGTTAGAGGTAAAAAAGCTCATCCTTTTTACAAGAAACTTAGAAAAGAATCTGGAGTTCAGCCATCCTGGAACTTCAATAAATACTTAATCTCTAAAGATGGAAGTATAGTTTCAACCTATGGAAAGAATGTTGAGCCTAACTCTCCTGGGTTAATCTCAGACATCGAAAAACTTCTATAGTTTTATTTAGATACCAAAACAACACTTGGCTTATTGAAAGCAAAGATTCCGTTATCAACCACTCCAGGTATTGTATTTAGTAAAGTTTCTAGCTCTTCAGGGTCTGATATGTCAATTTCTTTAACATCAAGAATTTGGTTTCCCTGGTCTGTAGTAAACCCTGTTCTATATTCAGGAACTCCTCCCATTGAAACTATTCTTCTCGCGACTAGGCTTCTGCTTTCTGGGATTACTTCAACCGGAAGAGGGAAGGCTCCAAGTTTTGTAACTATTTTTGAATCATCTACTATGCATATAAATTCTTTTGCGGCAGAGGCTACTATTTTTTCTCTTGTGTGTGCGCCGCCACCACCTTTGATAAGCTCCTTATTAGGAGCAACTTCGTCAGCGCCATCAATATAAAAAGCAATTTCACTAATATCATTTAAGTTAAATACTTCTATACCATTCTCGCTAAGTAGTCTTGAGGAAGCCTCAGAGCTTGAAACTGCACCGGCAAAATTATTTCTTAACTCTTTTAATTCTTCGATAAAAAAATTTACTGTCGAGCCTGTTCCTATTCCAAGAATCATCTCGGGATGTAATTTATCTTTAATATAATCAATTGCTTGTTTAGCAACATTTATCTTTGAGCCACTCATGCAGTTATAATACTTGAAAATAATAATAGATATATAAATTGAGATTAAAAATAAAAAAAACTGGTAATTTTAAGCATTCAAAAAAATACCTAGAGCTAATTAATAATTCATCTGTTTACGATGTAGCAATCAACACGCCTATTACTTTTGCACCTAATATATCCTCAAAAGAAAATAATAAAATTTTTCTAAAACGTGAAGATCTTCAACCCGTATTTTCTTTTAAGAATAGGGGTGCGTATAACAAAATAGTCAATTTAACAAAAGCACAGAAGGATAAAGGGGTTGTCGCAGCTTCAGCTGGAAATCATGCTCAAGGTGTTGCTAGTGCATGCAAGAAATTAAAGATTGTTTGCTTAATAGTTATGCCAGTTACGACGCCTGAGATAAAAATAAAAGCTGTAAAAAGATTTGGTGCCAAAATAATTCTTCATGGGGATAATTATGACCAAGCTGTAAAAGAGGCCTTAAGCCTATCAAAGAAAAAGAAATTAGCTTTCGTACATCCGTTTGATGATCCTTTGACAATTGCTGGCCAAGGAACAATTGGTAAAGAGATTTTAGAAGATAAAAATAATTTTGATGTAGTTTTTGTTCCTGTTGGAGGAGGCGGTATCTTGGCTGGAGTTTCCGCTTGGATTGCTCAAAATTCAAAGAATATAAAAGTTATAGGAGTAGAGGTTGAAGATTCAGCTTGTTTTACAGAGGCTGTAAGGGCTAATAAAAGAGTTACTTTAAAAGAGGTTGGTCTTTTTGCTGACGGTGTCGCAGTTGCTCAAGTTGGAAAAAATAACTTTGATGTAGCTAAAGAATGCGTGGATGAGGTCATCAATGTAAGTGTTGATGAGGTATGCGCAGCTGTCAAAGATATATTTGAAGACACTAGAGTTCTCTCTGAGCCGGCAGGTGCACTAGCCTTGGCCGGTTTAAAGGTGTATTCAAAGAAGGTAAAAAATAAATCGTTAATTGCAATTAGTTCCGGGGCTAATGTAAATTTCCAGAGAATGAGCTTTATAGTTGATAGATCAGAATTGGGCGAAAACAGAGAGAAAATATTAAGTATTAAAATACCTGAAATTGCCGGTAGCTTTCTAACCCTATGTAGAATGTTTGCTAATGCTCAGATCACTGAATTTAATTATAGGAAATCTAATTCAAAAGATGCCTTTGTGTTGGTAGGGATTAGAACTAAAACAGAAAAATCATTTAATACATTAAAGCAAAAATTAAAGAAATCAGAATTTACCTTCACTGATTTCACTAGAAATGAGATTTCAAATGATCACTTAAGACATATGGTTGGAGGAAGAAGTAATAATGAATTAGGTTCAGGCAATAACGAAAGAATTTTTAGAGGTGAGTTTCCTGAGAAACCAGGAGCACTTCTTTCATTTTTAGAAAACTTTGGAAGTAAAAGAAATATCTCTCTTTTTCATTACAGAAATCTTGGTTCTGCGTTTGCAAAAATATTAATCGGTATTGAAGACCAAGAAAAAGATAAATCTAAATTAATAAAGCATCTAGACAAGTCTGGAACAACCTTTACAGAAGAAACTTCTAATAAGGCTTATAGAGACTTCTTAAAATAAGACTCTAGAATTTAAGCCTAAATTTAATAGAGAAAAGCTCATCACTTGGATTTTCCCAAGGGCTTTTTAAAATACTCGATGTACCTCTGTCAGTCTCTTCTTCATAGTCATCGCCTCCTTTTGAATAGACTACAAATAGGTATGAGAGAGGAGCTATTTCGTACTTATATCTGAGTTGGAATGAAGCAATGCCTTTGGTGAATGATTTAACTTCACTATTACTCTGGCTTAAATAACCATTAATATCTGATGCAAGACTTCTTGGATTATCAGCTTCCAGAGCTACAAATTGACTCTTTAATCTAATTTCATGCTTATTGCCTTTAAACCAATTCATATCTATTGAAATAGTTTTTTGTGTAAGGTCATAAGTCGCTAAATTATTGCTATCTATCCAATTTAACCACTCACTCTCTTCTCTGATCCTAAGTTGAGTATTAATTTTCATGAAATCATTTGGAAAAAACGATCCAGCTATTTTAAAGAACTTCTTGTGGTTGCCTTTAGAATCCCATGTATCGTACTTATCCCCTCTATCAAAGCTAACTCTCCAATCGTAGGTCCAATATTTATAGTTTATCGCCTCATAATCTGCGGTGATGCTAACTTTATTTTTAACTTTTACATAAGAGTAGATTTCATCTTTTCTTGTTATGGTGGTATTTTTCCCTGATGACCTAAATCCAAAATCTAATGCAAATACTGAAGTATCTTTAAATGAAATTTCATTTCTTTGATCAATCCGTATTGGATTTGAATTCCCTTTTGTATCAGAATCATAATTTATATCTATACCGCTATCTATTTGCAGAATAATTGATGGTTCATCGAAGTCTATTCTTTTAGTGTCGGCTCCAAGGCCAATATGAAACCAGTCATTTCTTTGGAGATAACCAAAATCATTAAGTTGGAAATCATCTTCAAAATATAAAATACTTCCAGATGTCTTAGAGTATTTAGTTGGCTGATAGACAAATTGTGTTCTAAATCCTAAACCAGATTGATTATCTTTTTCTGATGCAAGTAAGTCTGTATAAAGTTTTAACTTATCAGATCTCACCTGAATGTAATCAAAAACATTTACAGTACTGGTGGTGTTGGTGAAGTTATCTATAACTTGAGTCAACATATAACCAATTGTTTTATCATCTTTTTTAGTTCTTGCTCTGAACGCGTAATAGTCTTTCCCTAGTGAATATGCTTCGTCCTTTTCTTGCGCAGCAAAGAAGCCAACTTCACTATTATTTTTTTTCTGTGTGAGCCTTAATGCAAAGTCTATATCAGAATAATTTTTTTTAGATTCATTACAATTTGTTTCATCTGTTTCTAATGCACAATCGTATCCCGGAGCAGATCCAATTCTTCTTGTGTTTATAACGGAGTATCTGTCGTAATTACTGATATTAAATAAAGATTGATTTTCTGAAAAAAAAGCCCTTTTTTCAGAATAAAATGTTTCTTGTGCTGAAAAATTTATGACAACGTCATCACTTTCAGCCTGGCCAAAGTCTGGATTAATAGCTAGATTAACTTGCTGACCTTTACCGGTGTTATAAAATATCTCTGTACCAACTTTATTTTCTTCAACCTTAGTTACAGTGTTTGCATTGGCGGACAAGTAGGGGAAGAAATCTAACCTAGATTTTGTAAAGTTATCAATTTCAAGAGTGTCTAACTCTTCAAAATAATCTGCTCGCATGGCCATCGTCCCTGCGCTACTTAACCAAGACTGATCTTTTGCAATGTATCTTAAAGCAGAGTACTTAATTCTTCTTTTAGATCCCTCTGGTTGATTCATCAACACCATATCCCATGGTAAATAAATTTCTGAAACCCAATAACCTTCATATTGTTGAGTTTTTGCTACCCAATCCCCATCCCAGTCTGTCTTAAAGCCTCCTGATTGAACCTTAATGGCGTCAAATAAAGAATCTGCTAAAGAGACAGCAATGATATATGCTTTTGAGCCGTCTCCATCAAAATCTATATTAATAGAGTTTTTTTCACTAATTGAGGTCATCTCATCTCGCATTGATTTTCTAGACAACATAGATTCTGAATCTTGATAATTTTTAAAACCAACATAGATACCATCTTTATTTGAAAAGATTAGCGCTATTGTTCTTTCAGATTCCTCTCTTTCTTGAAGAGTGTAAGGAGAAACTTCATAAAATCTGTCAATGACTTGGGCATTCTCCCATTCTGGCTCATCAAGAGAGCCATCAACGCTTATAACCTCTGATAGAAGAGGGGAAGAAGCAATCAGGATATATAAATATTTAATCATTATTTTTAAGAAATTATTTTATAGATTTTGCATATCCATGTATATCAGTTTCTGTGATAACCAAATCATATTTTAAATCATGCTCTTCTCCATAAGCCTCATCAGCTACTTGATATTCATAACCAAGACCAACCAGCAAAGGACGCTTAGTAAAATCTTTTATATTTTCAAGAGCCCTATCAAAATATCCAGAGCCATAGCCCAATCTCAAGCCGTTTGAATCAACCCCGACAAATGGAATGATCATTACATCAAATTCAGATGCATCAAGGTAATTCTTATTAATAACCTCACTGATTCCATATTTATTTTTTTTTATATATGAAGATTCTTCTAGAAGATTAAAGCACATATTTTTATTAGGCAGAATCTTAGGAAGATAAATATTTGTTGAGGTTTTGTTCAGCTCTTTTAAGAGCAGATCTAATCTAACCTCTTTTCTAAAAGGAGAATACAAAAGTATGTTTTTTATATGAGAAATATCAAGCGTTTCTAATGCCGCAACTTGAATAGCTTTATTTGAATTAGAAATAAACTCTTCAGAAAGAGCATGCCCCTTCTCCAAGAGGAATTTTCTAATTTTATTTTTCTCCATAAACTGAGCCGAAGCTAACAAACCAAATCACCGCCATGTGCCATACCTGAACCGAAAGGTCAGGTGGCGAATTTCATATCAGATCAGGCTTCCCTAATTAGGTACTGCACAACAATGATAGAGGAATATCACCTATTTTATATTATCGGTTCAAATTTTATAAACACATTAGCGAATGAACCAGAATGTACAAAAAGTATAGAATAGTTGTATTACAAGTGGAAGTTTATTTTTCTAAAATAGCCTCTATTTTGCTTATTAGTGGCAATAAATCTGCAGAATCTCCGGATTGAGGCAAAGAAGGATTTGATAATAGTTTATTAGCAAAGCTTAGGCCAACAATTACGAGTGCATTATTCTTATCGCCAATGGCGTCTAGCTCATTGTTAAGAAAATTTGCTGCTTCAATAAGCTGATTCTTTTCCTCAGCTGGGCAGGAGAGAGTAAGGTCTCTTCCAAATATTCTCAAAGATAATGTTTCCATCTCACTCATCAGAAACCTTCGTTGTTAATATTTCTATTTGATTTTTCAGTTCAGAAATTTCCTTGCTTTGGATGATTTTATTTTGCTTCCAATCTCTTTCTCTTCCAACATAAGAATTAATAATACCTTTCTGTTCGTCAAAGCGCTTAATTAAGAGATCTATTCTCTCTTTAAGAGTTTCTATATTTGAACCGGTATTATCTGACATCCTATAAGTTTAATTGCACATCAATCAATTGGAAAGTTTCTTTAATAAAAGAGTAAAATAAACTATGGATAAATCAATATACAAAAACCGAAGAAATTCTTTAAAAAACAAACTGCCAAAGAACTCAGCATTAATTATTCCTGGAGCCGATCTTCAATATAGAAATGCAGATTCATCTTATGCGCTCAGACAAGAAAGTAGCTTTTATTACTTTTCAGGATTTTCTGAGCCATCATCGGTCATGGTGTTAATAAACTCAGGAGAGAAGATAGAATCCCTAATTTTTGTTCCACAGAAAGATAAACTTAAAGAAATATGGGACGGGTATAGAGCAGGGCCCGATGGCGCTGTTGATGAATACCTCTTTGATCAAGGGTTCGAAAATAATAAAATTGATGAGTTGATGCCAGAAGCACTTCAAGGCTTGGAAAAAGTTTTTTACTCTATTGGTAAAAAAAGTGGCTTTGATCAAAAGGTTATTGATTGGACTTGTGCTGCTAATTCTAAAGATAGACATAGCAATTCAATAGATATTATTGATGGCTCTTCTTTAGTTGGGAATATGAGACTAATCAAGGATGAGCATGAGATTGATATTATGAAGAAAGCTTGTGATATATCAGCTGAGTCTTACATCGATGTTATGAAATCTATAAAGCCAGGCGATAACGAGCAAGGTGTAGAGGCATTGTTTCTATATGAATTTGCTAAAAGAGGAGGTCGTTTTCCGGCTTATACTCCGATAGTTGCTGGTGGTGAAAGCGCCTGCGTTCTTCACTATATTGAAAATGATAAAGACTTAAAAGGGTCTGATCTCATTTTAGTAGATGCGGGTTGTGAATATCAAATGTACGCTTCTGATATAACGAGAACATTCCCGGTTGGAGGAAAGTTTTCAAAAGAACAACTAGATATCTACAACGTAGTTTTAAAGGCAAATCTTGCAGCAATTGATGCAGTTAAATCAGGCAATAGCATTATGGAACCTCAGTTAATTTCTGAAAAAGTTATAACTGAAGGATTGGTAGAGCTGGGAATTTTATCTGGTGATGTAGACACCCTTCATAAAGAAGGCGCATTTAAAAATTTCTATATGCACAAGATAGGCCATTGGTTGGGTATGGATGTGCATGACGTTGGTGATTACATGGAAGGTGATGATTTCATGAAGTTCAAGCCTGGAATGGTCACAACTATTGAGCCTGGTATATATATTAGCAGTACAATGGATGTAGATGATAAATGGAAAGGTATAGGCGTAAGAATAGAGGATGACATACTTGTAACGGAGTCTGGGAATCTAAACTTAACAGCCAAGGTTCCATCAAATCCTCAAGAGATAGAAGCTTTAATGGCATAAATTTATGAATGCTCCGATAACTATTTCTGGCGGCGGAATCATAGGTAATTATATTTCTCTAAGATTAAAAAAAAGCCATATAAAATCTCTTATCATAGAAAAATCAAAAGATTCGCAGGCCTTGCCTGAGGGCATAAGAACATTAACCCTTAACAATCATTCAATGGCAATGCTAAAGGCTGTAGACCTAAGCGTAGAAGCTGCAGATGTTAATAAAATTGAAGTTCTAGATGGCGAAGGAACTGGTAATATTCAATTTTCCTCAGAAGATATCAGTGAAGAGAGTCTCTCCCATGTAGTCTTATTTAATGACTTAAGAAATGAACTGCTTAGATTGTGTAGAGACGAGACTATCTTTAGTAATGAAATTCAATCAATACAAAATTTAAATAAAGAATCTGATCCGGAGGTCATTCTAAAAGATGGTACAAGCATTAAGACAAAAATTATTGCTGGATGTGACGGAAGAAACTCTAATGTTGCTAAAATTGTCTCTCTGCCAAATAGTTACAGTGAATATAAGCAAACAGCTTTAACATTTATAGTTGATGTTAAGGGCGCTGATCAAACGACAGCTTATCAGGTTTTTTCTGAGCGAGGGATATTTGCCCTTATGCCTATGCCAAAAAAAGATTCAACAACTAATAGATATACCGTTGTCTGGTCTATTAAAAATTCTGAATTAAATAATCAGGATGCAATGGATTACATAAAAGATAACTTATCTTATTTCGAGTCAAAGCTTAAGGTAAGTCTTGCTCTCGATTCGGAGATCTTACAATTCGGATTATCAAATCATCATTTTAAAAATTATATTAGTGGTCCGGTTGTCCTCATTGGCGATGCAGCTCATTCCATTCATCCATTAGCAGGTCAAGGAATTAATATAGGTCTGGCAGATGCAGATATTTTTTGTGAAGAGATCATCAAGGCTTATGAAAAAGGTATTTCGATTAATGAAAAGGCTGTGCTGAAAAAATATGAGATAAGAAGAAAGGGAATGAACTTACTGATGCTCAAGTCCATGGATTTCTTTGTTAATACTTTTAATAGTGAAAACCTTTATCTAAGACTTTTAAGAAATTGGGGTTTGAAATCAGTCAATAAGACAATGTTTATAAAGGCATTTTTTATAAAACATGCCTCTGGATTTAATAGAATTTAAATTAAACTTTTTGGCCTTTAGCTCTCATTTCTTTGAGAACTTCACTAATACCTTTTTTGTCTATGATTCTCATACCTTTGGCTGAAACCTTTAGATTTACAAACTTATTTTCTGATTCTACCCAGAATTTATGCATGTGCAGGTTAGGAAAAAACTTTCTTTTTGTTCTGTTATTAGCATGAGAAACATTGTTCCCAGACTGTGGTATCTTACCTGTTACTTGACATATTTTACTCATAGTCCGAGGATTTTATAGAACCCTGACCGACTAATCAACACTATTATGAAACAAATTTTTCTACTTAGGCATGCCAAGTCAGATTGGGACAACCTTAATCAGCAAGATTTTGATAGGCCTCTAGCGAAAAGGGGTATAGAAGAGGCTGATTTACTGTCTAAACACATCAAAGAAAAACATTATTTAATAGATAAGGTTTTATGTAGCAGTGCGCTACGAACCAAGCAAACTTTTGATATTTGCTCAGATGGATTTAATTTCCCAATAAAGAATGCTACTTATTCAGAAGATCTATATTTTGGTAACTGCGATGTCATCATAAATTTTATTCAAAACTTAGATGAGGCATTGTCTTCTATTTTAATTATTGGACATAATCCAACAATGCATCTTCTATTAGAAAGACTAATAGATAGAAACATTAAAAAATTTCCGACATGCTCCTTGGCAGAAATTAGTATAGAAAATACATGGAAAGACTTATCTTTAAAAAAATGTACGTTAAAATCATTTATCAAATCTAAGGAGCTTAAATCTTGAAAGACATAAAAATTAAAATTATTAACCCTTTGATGGGTTCTTCAATACCTTTGCCAGAATATGAAAC
>Ga0209830_10001298_pt1 | contig 22351 bp, 11 predicted proteins | sample ArcticOcean_MG_C_12_FD_187439 | JGI IMG/M metagenome (GOLD analysis project Ga0209830, IMG submission 187439) | Marine microbial communities from western Arctic Ocean - ArcticOcean_MG_CB8_130 (SPAdes) (version 2) | ecosystem: Environmental > Aquatic > Marine > Oceanic | place: Arctic Ocean...
TGTACCCATCTCCGTTAATTATCCCTTCTTTTTCAAACCGATTCAGGACGGAATGGACCGTCCAAAGACCGAACTTGCCTACAGAGTCCCTGCCTCCAAATTCACACGTAGAAAACTTGATTCCAATAAAGCCCAAAAAGAGATTACCGGTTTGGACACCACCATCGACTGGAAGAACACGGGGGACAATGCCTACGATGGAGAGAAGCTCAGGCTCCTCGTCCATGATGAAAGCGGGAAATGGGAAAGGCCCAACAATATCCAAAACAACTGGAGGGTTACGAAAACCACCCTCAGATTAGGTAGTAGAGTTATTGGAAAGTGTATGATGGGATCAACATCAAACGCTTTAGATAAAGGAGGTGCAAACTTTAAAAAACTATACAATGCTTCAGACGTTACAAAGAGAAATGCCAATGGACAGACTGGTTCAGGACTCTATTCTTTGTTCATTCCTATGGAGTGGAACTACGAAGGATACATTGATTCTTATGGCCTACCTGTCTTCGACACACCAAAGAAAGAAGTAGAAGATCCTCATGGTAATAAAATTAAAACAGGTGTAATTGAGTATTGGCAAAATGAAGTAAATGGTTTAAAGGAAGATCAAGATGGTTTAAATGAATTTTATCGCCAGTTTCCAAGAACCGAAGAACACGCGTTTAGAGATGAAGCGAAGTCTTCTTTATTTAATCTAACTAAGATATACCAGCAAATAGATTGGAATTCTGATTTGAAAAATAGCGGTATAATCACACAAGGTGGTTTTCATTGGGTTAATGGAGTTAAAGATACTAAGGTTGTTTTTAAACCAAGCAAGCAAGGTAGATTTTTCGTATCATGGATACCTTCTTTAGATATGCAAAATAGTGTAATATTTAAAAATGGATTAAAATGGCCAGGTAATGAGCATGCTGGAGCATTTGGATGTGATAGTTACGATATATCAGGTACAGTCGATAACAGAGGTTCTAATGGAGCTCTTACTGGGTTAACTAAATTTAGCATGGACCACGTTCCACCTAATCACTTTTTTTTAGAGTACATAGCTAGACCACAAACCGCTGAGATATTTTTTGAAGATGTTTTGATGGCTTGTGTTTTTTATGGAATGCCTATATTGGCTGAAAATAATAAACCTAGGTTATTGTATTACTTTAAAAGAAGAGGTTATAGAGGTTACTCAATAAATAGACCTGATAAAAAATATAACAAACTATCAACAACAGAGAGAGAAATAGGTGGAATACCTAATTCTAGTGAAGATATAAAGCAAGCACACGCAGCCGCTATAGAGTCATATATAGAGGATCACGTTGGTTTGAAAGAAGATGGAGAATATGGAGATGTATATTTTCAAAGAACATTAGAAGATTGGGCTAGGTTTAATATTAATAATAGAACTTCTCATGATGCTTCAATTAGTTCTGGATTAGCTATAATGGCTTGTAACAAGAATAAATATAAACCAAATCCTGAATTTAAAAGACCGTCGTTTAGCTTAGGTTTTAAAAAATATAATAATGAAGGTACATTATCACAAATAATTGAATAAATGAAAATATATACTAATTCAAATAGTGCTTTTCCAAGTCAGGTAGTACCAGACGCGGAAAAAGCTTCATGGGAGTATGGATCTCAAGTAGCATCCGCTATTGAAACAGAGTGGTTTAATCAAGGCAGAACTAATGGTAATAGATATCTTACTAGTTGGAATAATTTTCATAATCTAAGATTATACGCAAGAGGAGAACAGTCTGTTCAAAAATACAAAGATGAATTATCTATTAATGGAGATTTGTCTTATTTAAATTTAGACTGGAAACCAGTACCGGTGATATCTAAATTTGTTGATATAGTAGTAAATGGTATTTCTAATAAAGAATTTGACATAAAAGCTTTTTCTCAAGACCCTGAGTCAGTAAAGAAAAGAACTAATTATGCTGCTGCAATAGCTGAAGACATGTATGCTCAAGAGTTAATGCAAATGGCTAAAGATAATCTCGGCATAGATACAGGTCAATCTAACATGCCGGCAGATCAACTACCTAAAACTAAAGAAGAGCTAGAACTGCATATGCAGCTTTCTTATAAGCAATCTATAGAAATAGCAGAAGAAGAAGCAATAACAACTACCTTAGCAAAAAACAGATGGCCACTAACAAAACGTAGATTAAATGAAGATCTAGTTGTATGTGGTATAGCTTGTTCAAAAACTAGCTTTAATAAATCAAACGGCATAGTAGTTGACTATGTTGATCCAGCTCATATAATATACTCATATACTGATGATCCAAACTTTGAAGACATATACTATGTTGGAGAAGTAAAATCAATTACAATACCTGAACTTAAAAAACAATTTCCAGACATATCTGATAAAGAATTACAAAGAATTCAAGAGATGCCAGGTAATAGACAATATATAACTGGTTGGGGAAATTATGACGCTAATACAGTGCAGATAATGTATTTTGAGTATAAAACATACATGAATCAAGTATTTAAATTAAAATACAATGATAATGGCTTAGAGAAAATTATTCAAAAAACAGATGAATTTAATCCACCAGAAGCTGATACGTATGATAAAGTTTCAAGAAGTATAGAGGTATTGTACTCAGGTGTAAAAGTTTTAGGTACTAACACTATGCTTAAATGGGAATTAGCGGAGAACATGACAAGACCTTCTTCTGATTCTACTAAAGTTGAAATGAATTATGCTATATGTGCGCCTAGGATGTATAAAGGACGTATAGAATCTTTAGTAAGTAAAATAACTGGTTTTGCTGACATGATTCAAATAACACATTTAAAAATGCAACAAGTACTGTCTAGAATGGTACCAGACGGTGTATTTTTAGATATGGATGGTTTAGCTGAAGTTGACCTAGGTAATGGAACTAATTACAACCCAGCAGAAGCACTAAACATGTACTTCCAAACTGGTTCTATAGTTGGTAGATCACTTACCCAAGATGGTGAATTAAACAGAGGTAAAGTTCCTATTCAAGAACTAACTTCCTCAGCTGGTAGCGCTAAGCTTCAAAGTTTAATAATGACTTATAATTATTATTTACAAATGATAAGAGACGTCACTGGGCTTAATGAAGCTAGAGATGGAAGCATGCAAGATAAAGATGCGTTAGTAGGTATAGCTAAGATGGCCGCTAATCAATCAAACATAGCAACTAAACATATTAATCAAGGTAGTTTGTTTTTAGCTCTTAGAATATGTGAAAACATATCTTTAAAAATGGTTGATGTATTGAATTTTCCATTAACAAAAAATGCTTTAATAGAAAGTATATCGTTATTTAACGCAAATACTTTAACTGAAGTTTCTAATTTAAATTTACACGATTTTGGTATATTCCTAGAACTCGAACCTGATGACGAAGAAAAAGCTCAGCTAGAAAACAACATACAGATATCATTACAAAATCAAGGTATAGATCTAGAAGACGCTATAGATATAAGACAAATAAAGAATTTAAAATTAGCAAACCAACTGTTAAAACAGAAAAGAACTAAAAAATTACAAAGAGATCAAGCTAATCAAGAAAAAATGATTCAAGCTCAAGGTCAAGCTAACGCACAGGCTTCAGAAGCCGCGGCTATGGCTGAAGTTCAAAAAAATCAAGCGTTAACACAATCTCAAGTGCAGGTTGAACAAGCTAAGTCTCAATTCGAAATAGAAAGAATGCAGACAGAGCTTTCGGTTAAAAAACAATTAATGGCTCAAGAATTTGAATACCAAAAACAATTAGCTCAAATAAAGCTAGGTGTTGAAGGTGATAAAGAAAAACAAATTGAAGACCGAAAAGATAAAAGAGTTAAATTACAAGGAACTCAACAAAGTCAATTAATAAATCAACGACAAAATGATTCAGCTCCAGTCGATTTTGAGGGTGGAGACTCATCGCAACTAGGTACGTTTGGTTTACAAAATATAATGCCGCCTAGTTAACTATTTAATAATTATATAATATTTTATCATGTCAGAAGAAACAAAAACAAATGAACCCGTGAAACAAGAGGGTGACTTTAAGATTAAAAAAAGAAAACCTAAAAACTTAGGTTTAGAAACTAAAAACAACAACATAACGAAAGTAGATCTTTCAAAAGCAGAAGCAACTGGTGAAATTATGCCTGATGTGGTAAAAATTAACATACCTGCAGACGCGTTAAAAACAGAAGAAGATGCCATTCAAGTCGGAGAAACAACGAAAGTGGATGTGGAAGAACAAACCGGAGATAGCGCTAGAGTGGACGAACAAATACCAGAGCCCAAACAAGTTGTTGAAGAAGTTTCACCAATCCAAGAAATAACAGAAGAAGACAAACAAGAAGTAAGTCAGATATCTAAAGACATAGCCGAGGCTAAAAGAGATGAAAAGGTTCTTGGTAAACCATTACCAGAAAACATCAACAAGTTAGTTTCTTTTATGGAAGAAACAGGTGGATCTGTCCAAGATTACGTAGCTTTAAATAAAGACTATAGTAAGTACAGTTCTAAAGATGTTTTAAAAGAATATTACACAAAGGCAAAACCTCACTTAGATCAAGAAGAAATTGGTTTCTTAATGGAAGACAATTTTGAATTTGACGAAGATGTAGACGAGCCAAGAGATATACGTAAGAAGAAACTTGCGTTTAAGGAAGAGGTTGCGAACGCTAAAAGCTATTTAGAAAGTTCAAAGAGTAAATATTACGATGAGATCAAGTTGAGACCAGGCGTAACTCAAGAACAGCAAGAAGCTATAAGCTTTTACAACCAATATAAAGAGCAGCAAAAAACTGCAACACAATTACATGGTGATTTTAGAGATCGTACTAAAAAATTATTTAGCAATGAATTCAAAGGTTTTGATTTTAACGTTGGAGAAAAGAAATTTAGATACGGAATTAAAGATCCTGGTAAAGTTGGAGAAACACAGGTGGATGTAAGCAACTTTGTTAGTAAGTATACTGACGATAAAGGTGGTTTAGTAGATCCAGCTGGTTACCACAAAGCAATGTATGCTGCTATGAATGCGGATAAATTAGCTAGTCATTTTTATGAACAAGGAAAAGCTGATGGCATTAAAAATGTTATTAGTGGATCTAAGAATCCATCTCAAGACGGACCTAGGCAAGTTGCCGATGGTAATGTTTTTGTAAACGGATTAAAAGTAAAATCAATTAGTGGATTAGACTCATCAAAATTAAAAATTAAAACAAGAAAGTTTAACTAATTAAAATTAAAAAATTATGGCATTAGCTCCACAATTTGGGTCGATAGTACCCTCGCAGTCGCAACAAGCGCTGCAAAACAACTATTTAAATTTTACAAACGGGACAAATGATTTTGCACAACAATATTTACCAGAGCTTTATGAGCAAGAAGTAGAGCGTTATGGAAACAGAACTTTGTCAGGTTTCTTAAGAATGGTTGGCGCTGAAATGCCAATGACTTCTGATCAAGTAATTTGGTCTGAACAAAATAGATTACACATTGCGTATAACGCTTGTACATCTGTATCTGCTGCTGGAACAATTACTATTCCTGTAACAGCTGCAAATGTTGCAAACCCAATACTAAACGTTATATCTCCTGGTGCAACAATTGTTGCTATGGATCAGTTTGGTGGAGAAGCAAAATGCTTCGTTAGAACATCTGACACTCGTCCGGGTGGTGGTGCTGGTAATCCAGGACAGTTAATTGTAGAACCTTATGGTTTTGCTACATTAGCTTTAGCTGGTATAGCAGATTCTGCTAATATCAAAATATTTGTATACGGTTCTGATTTCCAAAAAGGAACTTCTACAGGTAACGCTGGATCAGCTGCAAATACTTACGCTGCTGCAAACAACCCTATGGTTACTGTAGATCCTACCTTTACTCAATTCAACAACTCTCCTATTATAATTAGAAGTACTTACACTATCAATGGTTCTGACACTGCTCAGATCGGTTGGGTAGAAGTTTCTACTGAAGATGGAACTGGAGGATACTTATGGTATTTAAAAGCTGAATCTGAAACTAGACTACGTTTCGAAGATTACTTGGAAATGGCAATGGTTGAAGGTGAATTAAGTGCTGGTGGACCTGCTGCTTTAGTGGCTCAGTCTGGAGGTACTCAAGGTTTATTTGCTGCAATTCAAGCAAGAGGTAATGTGCAAACAGGATTTACAGCTGCTGCTGGATTAGATTCTTTTGATGCTATCTTAAAGAATTTAGATACTCAAGGAGCAATTGAAGAAAACATGTTATTCTTGAACAGATCTACTGCTCTTGATTTTGACGATATGTTAGCTTCTATCTCTGGAGGATTCTCTGGAGGTACTGCTTTCGGATTATTTGAAAATTCTGAAGAAATGGCATTGAACTTAGGTTTCTCTGGTTTCAGACGTGGATCTTACGATTTCTACAAAACTGACTGGAAATACTTAAATGATGCTTCTACTCGTGGAGCAATAGTAGGACCTGCATCTATTGAAGGTGTATTAATTCCTGCTGGAACTTCTACGGTATATGATCAAATCTTAGGAACAAACATTAGAAGACCATTCTTACACGTTCGTTACAGAGCTTCACAAGCTGATGACAGACGTATGAAGTCTTGGTTAACTGGTTCTGTAGGTGGTGCTTTCACTTCATCTTTAGATGCAATGGAAGTAAACTTCTTATCTGAAAGATGTTTAGTAACTCAAGCTGCAAATAACTTCGTGTTATTTAAAGGAATCTAAGGATTCAAATTATGTAATTTTTACCCTCGTTATAACTACGGGGGTAACTATTACTTTTAAACTATTAAATTATATTATATTATGTCAAAAGAAAAATCAACTCAACCAGAAGGTTGGGAAATTAAAGATAGAAATTACTATCTTACAGGTAATGAATCACCATTAACCTTTACAATACCTAGTAAACATACTAGAAAACATCCTTTACTTTATTTCGATGAAGCTACAGGAACACAAAGAGAATTAAAATACGCAACAAATCAATCATCAGTATTTGTAGATGAGCAAAAAGGTGAAGCAACAATGGGCCATATAACTTTTAGAGATGGTACCTTAGGTGTTCCTAAAGCTCAACAAAATTTACAAAAAATGCTTTCTTTATATCACCCACTTTCTGGGCATAGATTCAAAGAACTTAAGCCACAAGAAAACGCTATATCTGAATTAGCAATTATTGAGTGGGAAATTGAAGCATTATTAGCTGCTCAAGATATGGAAATTGACCAAGCTGAGGCAGTACTTAGAGTTGAGATGGGTACAAGCGTTAATAAATTAAGCTCTAAAGAAATTAAAAGAGATTTACTTTTGTTTGCTAAATCAAATCCACAGTTGTTTATGGAGTTAGCAAGAGATGAAAATGTTCAATTAAGAAATTTTGGTATTAAAGCAGCGGAAGCTAGGATAATAACCTTATCACAAGACCAACGTACGTTTACTTGGACTAGTAATAAAAAGAAATTAATGACAGTTCCATTTGAAGAAAATCCTTACGCAGCTTTTGCTGCTTTCTTGAAAACAGACGAAGGTGTAGAAATATATAAGTCTATCGAGAAAAAACTTAAATAACATGTAATACTAATATAGGGCTCGTTTACTCGGGCCTTTATATTATAATAAACAAATAAAAATGGCAATAAACGTAGATCAAGTTTATAAAACAGTCTTGTTAATAATAAATAAGGAACAAAGAGGTTATCTTACACCTAATGAGTTCAACAAGTTAGCTGCTCAAGTTCAACTTGACATACTAGATACTTATTTTGAAACTATAAATCAACAACTACGAGTGCCACAAAACGAGAGCGAATATGGTGATCGTTATAAAACAGTACAAGAAAAACTAGATGTTTTTAAAAAAATAGGCAATTGTACATTTAATGCCGCAGCTGGTACGAACCCAGCTTTTTTTACGCTGCCCACCTCTTCTGGCGCAGCTAGTGGAACACAATTATTTTCCACTGTAACAAATCAAATAACATATCCTTTAACAACTGTAACACAAAGTCAGGTAGAAAACAGCACTGTAGTAGTAACATACTTAGGGGTTGCATATACTAATTTTACTATATCTGGTGGAGTATTTAGTTTAACAGCTGGATCTTTACCCACGGGTGCTGCTAATAATATAGTTATAACTTTGTTTCCACAAGATTTTTATAAATTAGGAACAATACTATATAGAGATGATAGAATAGCAGAACCAGTACAAAGAAATGAACTAGCGCTTCTCAATATGTCTTCATTGACTAAACCAGCAGAGCAGTTTCCTGTTTATTTATTTCAAGAAAATAAAGTAATTATATATCCTCAATCAATAAATAGTCAGGTTCAAGCTACTTATATTAAAAAACCAGCAGATCCAAGTTGGAACTTTAGTTCTGCAACTGGTTATTATGTTTGGGATCCAGCTACTTCTGTTAATTTTGAATTAGATATTACAGAGCAAGTTAACGTGATAATACAAATATTATTGTATGCAGGTATTGTGATAAAAGATCCAACCATAGTTCAAGCAGCGGCTAGTGAAATAGCTCAAGAGCAACAAAACGAAAGAAATTAATAGAAAATGGCAATACAACCAACAAATAACGGGATAGTAACAGAAAACTCTCAGCAATATTATCAAGGTTCACAAGAATTTAGAGGCGCTGCTGTGCCTGCAAATGGTCAGATTTTTATAACTGACTTTGATAGTGGCTTGATATTGGGAAGCGCTACTAGTTGGAGTCCTAATGATGTAGATTATGGTTTAAATAATTTTAAAGTATACACTAGCTCAACAGGTTTAGCTGGATCTTGGAGCCAATGGGTTACAGAAATAGTAGTCACTAATGACAACACTATAACTTTAACTACAGCTTCACCGGTAGCCAATGCCTATATAGTTGTTCAATTGACTATATTAACTGGTGGTAAATACGCTTCAACAGAAGCTGAAAAAGCTTATGGACAAACCGTTGAAGATAATTATGGAGGTTATCAATATATTAAATTAAACGAAGTAGTAAATAATTTTATGATTGCTTATGTTGGCCAAAGTAAATTGATACCAAACGTAAAAAGAACAGATGTAATTTTTCACACAAAAAGAGCAATGCAAGAATTTAGCTACGATACTTTAAAAAGTATAAAGCAAGCAGAGCTAACAGTACCTAACGAGTTAACTATAGTCTTACCTCAAGATTATGTAAACTATGTAGATATATCTTCTATAGACGCTTTAGGTGTTAAACGTCCTTTGTACCCAGTAAATAACCTAACAACAAGCCCTTACTATACTCAAGCTCAAGATTCAACTGGTATACCTACACAAGATCAATGGGGTAATGATTTAGAAGGTACTTCAATCACACAAGAAAGATGGCATAATGCTAACCAACAATTTATTAACGGTAACTTTACTAATGACTTTACAAATGATATGTGGGCTTATAATTGGGGAGGCTTAGGTAGCACTATAGGATCTGGCTATGGCCAAATGTATGGTATGGATCCGCAATATTCTCAAATGAATGGATGGTTTAACATGAATGAAAGAGAAGGTAAAATATCATTCTCAAGCAATTTAGTTGATCAATTAATAATATTAGAATATATATCAGATGGATTAGCTTTTGATTTAGACAGCAGAGTTCCTAAAATGGCTGAAGAAGCAATGTATGCTTACATACTACACGCGATAATTTCAACTAGAATAAACCAACCTGAGTACATAGTTCAAAGACTAAGACGTGATAAAAGTTCTAAATTAAGAAATGCTAAAATAAGACTATCTAACATAAAGCTTGATGAAATAATTCAAACAATGAGAGGTAAATCTAAATGGATAAAATAACTATACATGGCAGAAGCTAAAAACAGTTTCATCAAATCTAAAATGAATAAAGATTTAGATGATAGACTTGTACCAAATAACGAATACAGAGATGCTTTAAACGTAGCTGTATCTAGATCAGAAGGAAGTGATGTTGGAGCTTTAGAATCTATACTTGGTAACGAGATGATAATTGATGCATCTAATATTAAGGCACAAGTAATAGGAGTTAAAGTTGATCAAACAAGAGCGTTAGCTTACTACTTTTTAAGTGATTATAATGGAACCGGCAAAGCGCCTTTAAGCTCTTACTGTGCTATAGCTGTATTTAATACATCTAGTAATTCTAGTCAAGTATTAGTTTCTGGAAGTTGGCTAAATTTTTCTAAGAAATCCATAATGACTGGTATTAGTTTAATAGAAGATCTTTTGTTTTTTACTGACAATAGAAATCAACCTAGAAAAATAAATGTAACAAAAGACTTTGGATACTATACTAGCGAAGATCAAATATCTGTAGCTAAATTCGCACCTTACAAAGCGCCTGAGTTTATAGATCTAAGATCTACAGCAGCACTTAAGCCATCTACAATGTCAGATGCTAGCGATCCTCTTCAAACTACAATAAATTCAGTTGTTTTTTCAGCTGTAAATTTAAATACTTCTAAATACAGAAATGGTGAAACTATACCTGAAGCTCAAGATGCATCCGCTTGGAGTGATGCCGCTACAAACAAACAAGGAGCTTGGTGTTATTATGAAAACTCTTTAGCTAATGGCTCTGTTTATGGTAAACTATATAATAGATACGCTGTAGAAGACACTAGAGGCTTAGCACCTGTTGGCTTTTCTGTAATAAGCACTGGAGTTTATACAAGTGACATTGTAACTGGTACCGGTGGTGCAACTCGGTTAAAATCACAAACAACTTGGGATGCTTTACCAGGGACAAATACCACAGGTTTTAATGTTAAAGCTGGAGGTTATAGAGATGTTAGTGGTTTTGCTGGATTAGGAACTAGTGCTCGACTGTGGGCTAAAGATGACTCACCTGTTTCTCCTATAGCAGCCACTGGTAATTATGTAGAAATGACTTCAACAAATCAAGATGATGCGATACTAAGTGCAGCTCCTGATGCTGACAGTTTTAACGGGTATTCTGTTAGACTTCAAAAAGATTCTGCATATAATGGCTGGAACGGTGATCCAGATTATTTAACAGATAAATTTGTAAAATTCAGTTATAGATTTAAATACGATGATAATGAATATTCTGTTGTAGCTCCTTTTAGTCAAGATGTTTTTATTCCAGAACAAGAAGGTCAATTTTTAAACGACGACGAGACAAAAGCTTTTGTTTCAACTGTTGTAGAGTTTATGCAGAATGTTGTAAACAATGCTGTTTTAAACATAGAATTACCTAGTCTAGATGTTTTAATTGACTACAAAATAAAGGGTATAGATATATTATTTAAGCAATCAGATAGACAAGCTTATCAAATTTTAGACTCTGTTGTTATTGACCAAACATTTATAGATAACTTAAACAATACTAATATATATCAATACGATTATCAATCAACATTACCTATTAAAACTTTACCACCTGGTGAAGCATCTAGAGTGTTTGATAAAGTTCCAGTCACAACTTTAGCTCAAGAAACTTCTGGTAATAGAGTAATGTACGGCAACTTTGTTCAAGGAAAAAGTGGTCAAAAAGGTTTAGATTATTATGTGGATATTGTAGATAAAAGTAATCAAGTTTTTGAAGAATATCCTCAGCATTCTTTAAAGCAAAATAGAAACTACCAAGTAGGTATAATACTTGCTGATAAATTTGGTAGACAAACAGATATAATATTGTCTAATTATGATAATTTATTAGATTCTGTTGGAGATCCACAACCAGGATCAAATGTTTTTAGTGATTACAGTAACGTTTCATTCAACGGCTCTGTAGCTGGGTGGCAAGGAGATAGTTTAAATCTTAATTTTAACAGTTTAATACCTGAATCCGCAAACGCAAACAATGTTGGTGGTTATCCTGGCGCTTATGCTGTAGGTAACTATTACACTATATCCGTTTCTTCTTTAAATTTCCCTATATTTTTTAGAGACTTATCAACCCAGTCTATAACAGCTACCGCCGCTCAAACGGTTTTTACGTTTAATGGAATAACAAATTGGGCTGTAGCGGCTAATACTTATAGTGTTTATAAAAATCAAAATGATGGATTTATTAAACTAACTGAAGGCGCAACAAATGATTATACTATAGCTGACGATGGTAGTGGTAGTCCAGTTGTAACACTTGTTACAGGTGCAAACGTTGGTAATGTTATTAAGTTTGAATTATTATTTACTGAAAACAATTACTATAAGTACCAAACAGGCACAACAGACTCAACAAAACCTTTGTTTGCAGAATTTGCTGAATTTTATAGTAAGTACTTTCTTATAGGTAAAGAATTTGCAGGATTATTTACCGACTATGTTAATATAGAAAATGTTAACCCTTTACCTGGAACTAACTTACCAACGTCTGTTGAATTATACACTAACGGTGAGGTTGCTGAAAAATATTTATTTGATCAGACAGCAACTGGAAGACCAGAACCTCGTTTGTTAGCTAGTGAATTACCTAGAACGTACGCCACTTATGATATAAATGTAGATGGGTTTTATAGTTTTAGAATAGGTATCAAACAACAGCAACAAGATTATTACAACGTATATCTTCCTGGTATTGTAAATGGATATCCAATAAACGGCTCTATTTTAGAGCAAGGTGAAACTGCGTTTACTACGTTAGTATCTGATAATATAAACAAAATTCCTAGAAACTTACAAGAAGTTGGTCCTTTACAAAATCAATTTACTAGCGACGAGAGAATGTTTGGTAGAGTTACAAACACCGTTGATGTAACCACTGGTGGTGTTACATATAGAAACACTCAGTTCGACCCATCTTCTTCTGCAGATGATGTAGATTTAATTGGTACTATTAGCGACGTTTTTCCTAGCTTAGAGTTTAACGCTGCTACTGTTGACAAAGGAAACCCTTTTTGCATATATGATTTTGATACAAAGCCTTACGTGGCTAAGATATCTACTCAATTAGCTATAGGTGTTACTGAAGATTTATTTGGAACTCCAGTAGCAGGGTACGAGTATCCTAGCGTTATGGGATTAGCTATATTTGAAACTACTCCTTTTATTTCTCAATTAGAATTGTTTTATGAGGCTACAACCACTGGTTTAATATCTGATTTAAATTATGGAATTCAAAATACTACAGGTGGAATAAATGGTATAAGTATAGGTGACGCTACTTTCTCAGAATCAGCATTTAGTGGAACTCGTGTAACCTCTGACTTTTTTCCAACAAGTGGCGGTCAAATAGATCCTACGTACAACGCTGTATTGTTATCTGCTTTTAATTACTCGTATGGTACTACAAATTTAAATGCTACTAACTACGCTACTCCAGGTGTTAATCAAAGGTTTTCTTTACAACCTGGCTCCGCAAATGGTAGTTACAAAATACAAACAGAGTCTACTTTTTACGCTGGTTCGATAAATGAACAAGGAACTGATGTAGAATATGCTGGAAAATATCTTGCTACAATAAGATTTACTAACGCGGCTGGTGTTGTTGTTGATCAAACTATAACGCTTCAACTTGTTAATTCAGCACCTACTATTACACCAACAGCAAATCCTAATCCAACAGGATTTCCTAATAATGAAGCATTGTTTTTGACAAGCAATTCTCCAAAAGGTTATAATGGTAGTGCTGCTGATCCTTCAACGACTGGTGTACCAGGAAATGCTAACTGGGCAACATTTGATCCACCTGGTTTTGGTTGGAGTATTCAATCTATACAAACAACAAGCCCTGCGAATCCACCTGTAATAACACAATACACTACACCAGCAACTATAATACAAGTAGCTAAACTTGCAGCAAATCAAACTGTTGCCGGTGATGCTTTAAGGTTTCAATTAAACTCTGTTAATGGCAATGCAAACACTCCAGGCTTTGCCTATGTGATAGTTATGAAACTAACAGATACTAGAGGAGCTTCAACTACTACAACCATAGGTTATAGCGTTGCGGCTGCAACTTATGCAAACACTGAAGTAGCTATGACATATTATACTTCTGGAACAGGTTTTACCAATGTCGATACAGGTATGACTCAAAACCTTCCGTTGGCTGCTATTGCAACAGGTGTTAATAATCCTGTTCCTCCCAGATTTATAGGTCAAATTCAGAACTGGACAACTGGTGATGTATATATATCAGCTAGAATGTCAGTAAGTCCAGGCGTAGGTGTGGCTAGTAATGGTTTTTCAGCTAGAATTGGAAACGTAGCAAGAGCTGACTTCCCTAGTGGTGGTACTATAGGTGAAAGACTAGATGGTGTTAATAACACGGGTGCTGGGTATTCACTTTACAATGCTACGGTATTCAACTGTAATCCACAAGGGGTAACAGGACCTTTTGAATTCTGGACTGGTACTTTTATGAAATTAAAAAAGTTTGACGCTAATGATGGAAGCCCTGCAGGTAACACCCTTATAAACGCTGGCGTTAGACCAGGTCAAAGAAACGTTGGTGGAGGTTTAGGTAATTATGATTTTGTAGATTGCGCTGTTGTTAATTTTGCTGCTAGTATATCTGGTGGTAGTCCTGACAGTAGTGGTCAATTACCTCCAAACAGCAGAACTTCTCTTGTAAATACTTTCTTTCCTAGAGTAGAGTTTTTCTGGTCGCCAAATTTTACAGCTACAGGGCAAGCACCTACAGCAAGCACACGCGTAAACTTAGCTAGTTTGATTGATGCTCCGCAATTACCTTTTTATCCAGATGCAATAGGAGGTTCAAATTTTGCAAATTCTCCCTCGGCAAATACTCTTGTTCCTGACGCGGCACAAGGACCAACAGGTAACTAGGTTAATAATAAAAAAAACAAGTAATAATAATATATATGGGCTTCCAGATTCAAGTAAAATACTATAATACTTATGTATTAAAAAGATTGGCAGTGTCTTCGATTCAGGATAGAAACTGGTATATTGAAGAAGCTAGAATAAGAGGTGGATATAATAATGTTCAAACTGGTCTGTCTCCAAGAGCTTTTTTGGTTTCTGAAAATAACGCTCAAGAAACTTTAAGTAATTCTATTATATACTCTGGAATATTTAATTCTAGAACTGGTATAAATCAATCTAACCAATTTCCTTCTGGACAAGATATAACTAGAACCGTAGATCCTTCTAAAGGTAGTATACAAAAGTTGTATGCAGAAGATACTAACTTAACTATATTTCAAGAAAGAAAAGTGAACAGAGCTTTGATAGACAAAGACGCGATTTATACTCAAGAAGGAGTACCTGTTCAAACAACCTCAAATGTTGTAATTGGTGCAATAACTCCATATGCTGGAGAATTTGGTATTTCAACTAATCCTGAAAGTTTTGCTGTGTATGGATATAGAAAGTATTTTACAGATGCAACACAAGGATCTGTTTTAAGACTGTCTCAAGACGGTTTAACTGAAATTTCAAACTATGGTATGTATGACTTTTTTAGAGATCAACTAGGATCTTTATCAAGCGGTAAAGCTATAGGTGGTTATGACATACATAACAAATGTTATACACTATCTTTACAACCAGCATCAGCTGCTATAGCCTCAGAAATACTTAGCTTTGACGAAAACATTAAAGGTTGGACAAGTAGATATAGCTACCTACCAAGCAACATGTTTAGTATTCAGAATAATTTTTATTCTACAACTACTTCTGATGAAAAAGCAAACAATCCTAGCGTTACAATTGGAGATATATACGAGCACTATAGCACAAACGTTAATAGAGCTAATTTTTATAAAACTCAATACGTTAGTCAAGTAAAAAGTGTATTTAATGCAAACCCTTCTTTAGTTAAAACTTTCCAAACAATAAACTACGAAGGTGCGCCTAACTGGTCTATGACTAGCTTTGTAACAAATGAAGACCAAGCTAATAGTGTAGATGTTTTTAGCATGCCATTAACACTAGCTGACATGGAAAACAGTTTACTTAAAAATGAATTTAAACAAAAAGAAGATAAGTACTTTGCAAACTTAGTTAACACATCTGCTTTCACTCAAGGTGAAGTTGTATTTGGAAAATCAATATCAGGTGTTAAAGGATTTTTTGCAACTGTACTCTTAGAAGCTACAAACACAGCGGTATCTGGAACTAATGAATTATTTGCAGTATCAACAAATTATAAAGAATCATCTTATTAAAATCAAATGAAATTAGAAGCTAGAAGATTAACACACGACGATTACGACACGCTTGTAGAATGGTGGAGCGCTTGGCCAGAATGGGTACCATTAGGTAGAGATTTATTACCTGAAAATGGAACAGGTGGTATCATGGTAGAGCAAGACGGTAAACCTTTAGTTGCTGGGTTCTTATATGGAACAAACTCAAAAATAGCATGGATGGAGTGGATTGTTTCTAATCCAATAGCAAAAGTAGATAAATCAGAAGCTATATTATTATTAATATCTTCACTAGAACAATGGGCTCTTGAAGGTGGATTTAATGTAGTTTTAAGTATAGGCAGAAGTAAAAGCCTTATAGATAAACATAAAAAATTAGGATACACGGTTGACAAAAACCCTTCCTATGAAATAACTAAAAAAATTCAATAATGGCAGTAGTAGCAGCAGTAAGCGCAGGTGTTTCCATAATAGGAGGCGCAGTAGCAGCAAATCAAGCAGACAAAGCCGGCAAAAGAGCTGGTAGAGCAGCTAGAAACGCTAGAGAAGAAATGGACAGAATAAAAGCCAGTAGAGTTCCTATAACTAATCCTTACGCTGGTAATACTAACTTGTCTAGTTTAGCTACTAATTTAAGTGATATGATTTCTAATCCTTTTGCTAATCTTTCTGTAGCTACACAAGCTTCTGAAATACAAATGGAACAATCTGATATGGCTTTAGCTAACTCATTAGAAACATTAGCTACAACCGGTGCTAGTGCGGGTGGCGCAACAGCATTGGCTCAAGCTGCTTTAGCTAGTAAAAAAGGTGTTGCTGCAAGTATAGAGCAACAAGAAGTTAATAATGAAAAACTAAGAGCACAAGGTGAGTCTCAAATGGAGCGTATGCAAATGCAAGAAGCTCAAAGAATACAAGGAGTTCAAATAGCAGAAGGTCAAAGAATGCAAACACAAATGGCCGCGGGCAATCAGTTCCAAACACAAATGAAAGAATCTAGAACTAATTCTGATTTAGGTAGAGCCGCTGGTCAAGAGCAGCAAGCAATGGCAAATCAAGCTTCTGCAAATCAAGCTCAAGCTCAAGCTTGGGGTAGTGCAATAACCGGTGTTACTAACGCGGCGACAGCAGGTTTAGGTTATAAAGGAGCGGTTGATTCTGCTGCTGCAGGAGCCACTACAGGAAGTGACAGAAGATTAAAGAAAAACATAAAATCAATAGGCAAGTCAAGTAGTGGATTAAAGATATATTCTTTTGAATATATAGATAAAAAATACGGTGAAGGAATTTGGCAGGGTGTTATGTCTGATGAAGTACCTGTTGACGCAGTAATAAAACATCTTGACGGGTACGATAGAGTAGATTACTCTAAGATTGATGTTCAATTTAAACAAATTTAAAACATGAGCGCATACGATAACCCAACAATAATACAAGACCTTTACGGCTCAAAAGCATGGGCTGCCGCGGCAGGACAGGTAAATGAAGCGTTAGCTTCTGGTTTAGACACCATGGTAAAAAATAGAGAAAAACAAGCTGATATAGTTGCTGCTAAACAAAAGATGTACAATAAGTCTTATGTTCAAGCTGAAATAAAGCAAACAGAATTAGCTAATACTAATTTTTCTTTAATGGAAAGTGAAGGAAAACCTCCAGGGCTTATAGAACAAGCTCAGCAATTATCAGAATATGAAATGTATGGAGGTGTTCACACTTACAACGGCGTTGAAAAAGACTATGGTATTGGATCAATAAAAGCTATGGCTGAGGTTAATGCAAATCTAACTCTTGATCCTGATCTTAGGAAAAAATATCTTAAGTTAGCAAATGAACAAAAAGCAAATTTAACAAACGCTTCAAAAGAAGGAGCTTTGGTTTTAACAGATGAAAAAACAGCTCAAGCTGTGCTTTCTGGTGATCCAAAATCTTATTGGTTTGGAGACAGTGAAGAAGAGAAGTATACTAATTACTTAGTTGCTAGTGGTTTATATAATAAAGAAATTGGAGGCGGGGTTGAAATTACTAAGAAATACAATAGAGAACAGGTTAAAGGAAAAAGCAATAGCATATTAGATGTGCAAATAAAAATACCAGTAGGCTCTGTACAAGCAGAAGCGTACAAAGATGACCAAGGATTTAAAAAAGGCGTTAATGTTAAAGACGGTAATATAATTATTGATTGGAAAAGAAATTTAACAGATGGATCTTGGGATGGTAATCTTGCTCAAACATCAACTGTAGAAGCTATTGATTACAATGCTATAAACAAAGATAATGGCTCTATAGTAAATGGAGAACTTAGCAAAGCATATAAGCATCAGTTAACAGGTACGGTCACAAAAGGAGATACACAAGATCAAAAAGAAATATTAACTTTTGTAAACGTGGATGGCTTTATTAATGGTGCGGATAAAACTATTCAAGCCAGAGCAGATACTTTAGCTCAAATGGCTTTAACTGGAAGCAAAGACGATAAAGGAGACGTTTATCATTATTTAGAAAGTATTGGTTATGCAGGAATAAATTATGCTCAAGGAGTAAAAGATGGAACTGTTTCAAAGGAAACGGTATCTACAGCATTTAAGCAATACATTCAACAAGACATGCTAAGTCATTATAATCTAGGTCAAGAAAGAAATGGTGAAGGTAAGTTTGTAAACCAAAAAGTAAATGGCTTAGCGTTATCAACAAGAACTATAAACCAAGATCAGATAGATGAATTAGAAAAAAACGGTGTTGACGTTAGTAATATTAAAGCTGGAACAGAACAATATTTTTATGTAGATGCAAAATCAACTGATAAAGAATCATCTGGTAGTAATAGAGGCAATTCTAGAAATAAAACAGTAGAAGAGATACTTTTTAGAAACATATCTAAAAAAATAAAATCTGGTAACTTAGATGCCTTTAATAGTATACAAAGTACACCTGGAGGAAAAAGTTTCTATAAAAAATTTCCAGTTCAAGGTGTCAACCCAGCTGGAGTATATGAAGTAAATTCAGACGGTGATAAAGCCGAAAGATCTCAGCCAGTTCCATCATCAATATTGCAATCAATATACAGTGTGTATAACTAAAACAAGATAAAAACATGGATACTTATATATTAAATGGCGTTGAAGTCTCTGCTGAGCAACTAGCTAGTTATGCTAGAGCAGCAGGTATCTCCTTAGAACAGTTTAAGGAAGACAACGGTGTTACGGTTAAATCTAGCGATAAAGTTAAAGAAGAAGAAACTTTTTATGATTGGGAGGGAAAGCAAATTGTTGCTGCAGCAGGGGATGTGGCTGTGGCAACAGAAGTAGACGAGACATCCGCTTTGGAATCGAAGTTGGAAGATATTTTATTGGAATACAAAGAAGTTGAATCAGGAGGTATTTTAGGTGATTTTTATGATGGCAGTAGAGCTGGTAAAATGCTTCTTGACAAAAAACGTAATGATGTAAAAAGAAAACTAGAAAAAGCTTACGAAGGTTCGAAAATGGACATTAATAAACCTATGTCTATTATAGATAAGTCAGAAGAAGAAGTTGAAGATTTACTTGTTGATACTTATCCTGGATTATATGTGGAACAAACCGGCATGAGAAACGCGCTTAACATAACTCTTCCTGGTAGAAGCGAACCTTTAGAGTTGGATTTACAAGCGTTTACTTTAGATGGTAGAGACGAAGCTGTAAATGTGTTAAATGAAATAGATGAATTTTATAAAAACCAAACAGATGAAGAAATAGTTACAAACAACTTAGGTGGTTTAGCTGACGTTTCAGAAAGAGAAGGTACTACTAAAACTATAAATAAAGCTTTAGAAGGAACTGGATATGAGGTAGAAAAAAATGATAACTCTGGTACTATATATGCTGATGATGGAAACTTTTTTACAGGTTTTGATAACATGTATGACATATTTAAAGACGGAGAACTATTAAAAGAAGTTAATCCAGACGAGCTTAGAAAGTTTATGTCTAATGAATTAGGTGATGAAGCTTATGGAATTATTAAAAAAAATGCTTATCAAGCTACTAGTGATTATTTAGAAAAATATGCTAGAAAAGAAAAAGAAGAATCTAAAGTAATACAAAACGACAAATCAATAGATTTAAATTATCTTGAAAATAGATTTGAAGAAGATTTAGTAAATTCACTTAATTTAGCTTTTCCTAATGAAAAACTAACAAAAGATGAACTTAAAGAAATAAGCAAGCTTTTCAAAGACGAAGCCGCTGGTACTTACGAGTTTAGTGGAGAGGTTGACTCTAAGCCTACAAAAGTAAATAGAAGTTTAGAAGATAGAGTTAACGCTTTTACTGGAACTGAAGGTATATTAAGTAAATTGTCACCAGAGCTTAAAGCTAAAGTAGAAAGTTTAGGTATAAGTTCTCTTCAAGGTTTATACGAATCTGGTGTAAAGAATTTAAAAGCAGAGGAACTATTTAATAGATCAAAAACTATTCACGAAAAATTAATGGCTAATTCTGGAAACGCAGATTTTTTAAAATTTGGTCAGGACATAGCTAAGATTGAAAAAAATGTATTTGAAAAAAATATTAAGGCTGAGATTTTAGAACTACCTAAGGTACATGAGAATCAACTAGCGTCTGTGTTAAATACTAGATTGAAAGAATTAGGAAAAGATGCTCCTAAAGACACTAAAATAAGTATAGAGTACACACCTAATGGAGAAGCTATTTTTAGCGTAACAAATGATAGAAACTTAAGTACAGAAGAAGGGAAAAAACTTAAAGAAGTTCAATCAAACATGTATCGTCTTCAACAAGACTACGTAAATCTTAATCAAGATTATTCTGCTACACTTAACAACATGCGGACTAAGGTTAATGATTTTTATGCTGACAACCCTGTTAATGCTGACGTCTTTAAAGCGTCTATGAAAGAGTACGGTTTACCTGAATTATTTGCTAAAGACGTTAATGATGCTTTTGCAGGTATTGCATTATCTATACCTACCTTGTTTAACGCTGATTGGGCTGTTGAACAACAAAGAAGATTAAACGCTAAGAATGAGTTTTTTGAAACAATGGGTACTTATGATGATGGTAATTTTGGTACTTATTTTTTTAGAACAATAGGTCAACAATCAGCAAATATAACTTTAGCTATAGCAACAGGTGGTGCGAGTTCAGCTGCTGGTTTAAGTACTGCTATGACAGCTAATGCTATTGGTGGATTATTTGGTATATCATCAGGTACTCAAACTTATAGAGATTTAAAAACCCAACAACAAATAGTTGGAACAGCTGATGAACAAGCTAAAATAGCATTACAAGCTTATCAAGATGGTAAAATTGATTTATATACTTATACTAATTCTATGAGAGATATAAATAAAACCAAAGCCATGACTGAAATAAGCGATGACCAAATACTAAACGCTGGAGTTGCTAATGGTATAATAGAGGGAACATTCACTAGGTTTTTAGGTACTGCACCTAACACGATAAAACTTTTAAAAGATTTTAAATCACCTACTTCTATAACAGCTATTTCTGATGCTTTTGGAAAAAGTAATTTTTCTAAAATAAATAGTTTATTAGTCAATCCTTTATTAAAGCGAGGCACAGGTGAAATACTAGAAGAAGAATTAATATACGGTGGACAGCAATATTTTACAGAGTACGGTATATTAGATAGAGATTTAGATCTAAGTGCTTGGGACGACACGGCTATGTCAACAATAGTAACATTAGGTGTTTCTCAAAGCCCTGGCGTTGCTTATTCTGGCATGGTAAATTATGGCGCTACAAAGAAATTTGAAAAAGCAGTAGGAAGTCTTAGAATAAACACTAACGAGTTAAGCTCTTTAATACAAAGCTCAGATATAAGTGACAAGCAGAAAAAGCTTTTACTTAATGATATATCTGAAAATCTAAAAGAGCAAGGTCTAGAGGTTGATAGACTAGCTATAGATATGTTAGGCCTAGGAGCTAAAGACGTTAAAAGATTAATTGGAACTGAATTAATTAGATCTCAATTTCTTAGATCTATTGGCGTAATGCCTGGTATGTCTGAAGTTGACAAAGCTGAAGTAATAGCTGCTCATAAAAAAACATTAAACAAAGATGATCTTAAGCTTTTTGAAACACAAATAAGCTCTTTAGATGCAACTACAAAAAAAATAAAAGATAAAAAAACAAACTTAAATCTTGCTGAAGAAAGTTTAGGTGATGTATTTAAAATTAATGATGCTATTCTTAGTAAGTCAAATAAAGACGGATATAAT
>Ga0209830_10001309_pt1 | contig 22252 bp, 16 predicted proteins | sample ArcticOcean_MG_C_12_FD_187439 | JGI IMG/M metagenome (GOLD analysis project Ga0209830, IMG submission 187439) | Marine microbial communities from western Arctic Ocean - ArcticOcean_MG_CB8_130 (SPAdes) (version 2) | ecosystem: Environmental > Aquatic > Marine > Oceanic | place: Arctic Ocean...
AAAACGCGGAATCGATACTTACTTGTTACCGTGCGGTCTCCAGACCATCATGGACTTTTCGTTGACGACCTTGCCAGTGGAGACGGCGTTGATCTTTTGTAAGCTTTGGACTTGGGCAATGGATTGCATGTTTATTTATTTATATATGTTTTAAAGTGAGGAAGATCGTTCTTGAAGGTCGCGCGAAGTGTTTACGAAAAACTTTATGTCTTTATTTTTTGCCCTTATTTTTTTCCCGTTTCCCACAAAGTTTTCCCATCTGGGTTTTGGGGGTCTTGGGGCATGCAGCAGTCATTTCAGCAGCAGCGACATCAGTAGTGAGAGACAGTTATTTCAGGCACCTTGCAACATGCACGCCGCAGCATCTGAGTTCCCCATTCCTCTTCTTCCTCTACTGTTGAAGACGATACAGAAAGTAACGCTCAAAGAAGAAGCTCGGATTGATTAAAAATTGAACCGACGATGAGAAATGAGAAATGAGCGAGAAGTAATCAGCGCAGACTATCTTTTTTACTCTCTCGTTCATCATTGATAATTAAGTTGCGAACGAGTACTATAATAAATAGTAAACGACGATGAACGATGGAGCTGATGAAGTTCACATACAGAGTGATAGCGAGTGATGATGGTATGAGTGAGTCAAAAGCATCAACAACGTCACCATTGGTTTTACAAGAACAATCGCCACCATCGTTGACACAGAGAGTCGTCGCGGCTGGCATAGCCGCGTGTGTTTCTGCGTTAGTAACGAACCCATTAGACGTCATAAAGACTCGAATGCAAACAACTCCATATAACATAAATAATATAAGTAGTGGTAGTATGAGTGGTATAAGTAATGGTTCAATATCATCAACAGCAACATCAAGAACAGCAACATCATCAGCGACGACGACGGCGACGTTAAAAACAAAACTCAATAATAATACTTCTTCGTGTCCTCCCAAATGTCCAACAAACGCAATCACTGGTACCGTGAATTGCGTCTCGCAAACGTGTACGACGTACGACGGGAATTTTTATCAAGTTACGAAAAAAATTATAAGAAGAGAGGGTATGGGCGCTTTATGGAGAGGAACGAAGACTGCTTTGATCATGGCTGGCCCTGCCGTCGGAGTCTATTTACCTTGCTACGATTTTATTAGAGACTATTCAGTCGAACAAGGTTTAGTTAGAGATAAAGATATGGCGCCTTTGATAGCGGGTGCTGGCGCGAGAACAATCGCAGTGTTTGCCGTAGCGCCTTTGGAGCTATTGAGAACGAGACAACTGGCGGCTAGTTATGATAGTAGTGGTAGTAGTAATAGTAATAGTAAGAATAAAAGTGATAGTTCTTCAAGTGGTGGTTCAAATATAAATAAATCATCATCTACTACGCACGTCGGGCGGCAGCGGGCGATGATGTTTACTGGCGTATCATCTACGTTAATAAGGGACGTGCCGTTTTCAATGATGTATTGGTATGTCGTTGAAAAGTTACGAACATCGTTTGCTGGAAAGTTTTCGAGCGAAAATCAAAAAATTGATTCTTTAGCGTGCGCGTTTTTCAGCGGGAACGTTGCCGGATCTGTGATTTCGGCTTTAACGACGCCTGGAGATGTTTTGAAGACTCGCATTCAAGTGAATAATACTAACGCAAGCATTGGAATGTATTCAGAGTTGCAAAAGTTGTTGAAATACGAGGGTGCTTCTGCGTTGTTCAAGGGTGTTCTCCCAAGAGCCTTGCGCGGCGGTCCGACGTGCGGCATAGTCCTCGTCGCATACGAGTTAATTAAAAATCTGTGAATTGTTTATAGTAGTTCTTTCTAGTATTAGCATTAGTGCATTATTGTAGTGTAGCATATTGTATATATATATATATATATATATATATATATACCGTATATAAGAAAAGAATTTATTATTTTTATACACTGTATGGTGACAGACTTTTGTCTGTGCCCAGTGGTATGTTGCTTGATCCTTTTTGGACGTCGATTTCTGGCCATGAAAAAATATGAAAAAATATCACAAGCAAAAAAATATCCATATGTTACGTCATTTAAAATAAACGAATGTATTCGCCTCCGAGACATCAACAGCAACAACAAGATCATCAATCGATCATTAACAAACCATCGTTCACTTTAGAATCTGGTTTATCATCCGATGAAATCATTGAAAAGTCCGATAGTTCATCGAAGATCGTTTGGGACGAGTTCGAGTGCGATGAAGATATAAAATCATCATCGCAAGCAGGAGAAGATAACAATAATACTGTTCGTGTTAAAAATGAATATAAAGCACCCGGTGCAGTTTTAAAGATTCTTAATCAATCGAATGAAAACTTAGACATTCTTTGTACATCGGACGATGTCGGTTTAATCATTTGCGTCTCGTCAGATAAGTTAAAGGCGAAAGATGTTTTAGAATTCTATTCACCGATTTCTAAAAGAAATCAACACAATGGTGACGTACAACAAAAAAGCAGGCGTTGGTCGATCGGGAACAATACGGAGATGACGAATAAGGAAAAGACTGATTTATTGAAGAAATTTTTATGCGAAACGGCGAAAGAAAAGGGGTCGTTTTCGTTAGTTCTTTTCGATGCGCATAGTGGCCGCGTATGCGCGGCGAGGACGGCCGCGTCACCGAAATTATATTTTGGTTTCAATTCGAACAAAAAAACGAGCGGTTTGTGCATATCGACCGAAGAGAATTCAATGGAAAACGTGGACTTTTCAATTTTACCATCGGGAAGATTCATTTATGGAAGACAATATGTTAAACCTATGGAGTTTACAGAGTTTTGGAGCACGGCTAGGGCTAACAGAGCTGCGGCGCCGGCGAAGCAAAGCTCGCCGAATACTACTACTCCGGCTTCCAACAACAATAACGCGCAGCGTTTGTCAGGCGATTCGGATAATTCAACAATCTCAAAGGAGGATAAAATCTTCACGCCAGAGAACAGGGGGGATTACATGAAGGCAATAAGGTATGCACCGACTGGATCTAGAGGTGATATCCGAGCCGTTTGGACCGCTGGGCGAGGTACATCAGCTGATATCAATAAGGAAGAGGCGAAAAAAATTGCTTTGGAGGTTTCGCGAATTTCTGAAATGTCGAGCGCGTTGAAAAAAGACTTGATTGATCATAAGAACGGTAATGAAACTAATTTGACGAGAACAAGATTGGCAGAGGAAAGAGATTTAAACGATACTACTACGCATGGACCGCCGTTGAAGAAAATTTCAATCGACAGAGCGTACAGACCTCCTTCGATGCGAAAACAAGAAATAGAGAATAAAGAAATTAAACTTCAAGAGAGACAATTGGCGGAAAGTCTTGGTTATTCTTTAACACATGCGTTAATGAGAATGAGTGAAGACCGTTTGTCAGGAGAGACTATGAAAAGTTTAACCGAGTTCCACGCCGCCATTGCGAGCAAAAATAAGGAAAGAAAAGTACAAGAGATGAGTTCCTTTTTCACGTCGACGGCTAAAATTCCTTCTTCAGCGGCTACGGCTGCTGAGGGAGACAAATAAACAAATAAATATTGTATAATTGTTTAGGCAGGCTTATTACAAGTGTATGTGTGTTGTAATTTTATTCTTTGCGCGTATTTTATATTTTAAAAAAACACCTTCTTCTTATGCTTTCTACATATTGGACCTCTAAAGTCTTCGGTGTATTCTCTGAGCATTCTCAAAAACTCACTCGAGGCCGGCGCAAGTGATTTAGGCATTAAATCACGATCTCTTTCGCAAAGCTCTCCAACGTAGAAATGCTTCAGGTATAAGAAGCTCTCTTTCGAACTATGATATAGCTCAAAATGTACAGTCGCGTCTTTGTTCAAACTTTGTGCTGGGATGATAAGATCGCCTCCAGGATGTTCAGGCAACCATACTTTCACATCTAAAACCATGTAATCAATGACTATCAATACAGCCGCTTCTTCTGTATTCTTTTTCACGATTTCTTCCCACCTCCATTCACGCAAACGAGATAAGTACGACCCCAAACGGAGCTCACAAAAATCTTGCAGCGGTTTACATTGTAATTTTTTAGCAGCGACAGAAAGCTGTTCACTAACGCGAATGTCGTATTGCGGTGGTTCTTCTTCGTCTCTTAAAGCGTGCATGAACAACAAACATCTATCAAACGTGACTGTATCAATATCGACAGAGCAAGAGACGCTCGATTCATTTGCAGAACTTCTAATGTATTTCGTCAACGCAACGCATGGTCTTAAAACGTTAAAATGCACGGGAAAGATTTCGCCGTCGTTCGTTAGTACATTGCAAAAGTTTACTCCATACAATTCGTCTTCACTCGGAGGCTTCTTTGCGTTCTTAATTTCAAGATACTTTGCATCTCGCAAAGCCGAGGTAACATATATAGTCGTTTCAACATCGAAAATTCCTCGAAAACAATGATATTTTGGCACGCGATCTATTCTATTTTCGATTGTTAGCGTATTCGTTTCCACGATTCGAATTTTCATATTTTGAATCTCAAACACTTCTCCAACCGAGACGAACCGATTCACAAATCTTCTTTCTACTTCTTTTTCTATTTCTATCGCGTCTATTTCTATACTACTCGCAGTATCGTCTATAACATTGTTCAACCAATCGAGCGGTCGTACCTCTATTAATAAATCAAGTAATCGATACGACTCTTTCCTTTCGTTTTCATTGGAAAAAATATATGGGATGAACGAATGTATAATATCTTCTCCAACACGTGCATTAACTCTTACATCTCGGAAAATTGCAACTTCGTAATCATTCAATTCTATGACTTTGTTATTATTGTTATTATCCGACAACGACGAAGTCGACGATGCGTTGAAATCTGCTACATCTATCCCTCTCAAGATTACATCCGATTTCTTCTCGAGCGTAAACCAACAAAAATTTTCCTTACCGCCGCTACTTAAAAGATTGAAAGCTATTGACGATAATACGCAATCGTACGTTTCGTTTACCGTAGTAGTAGTGTTCATTACTTTTTTCTCCAAAGCGACAACTTTTAAGTTTATTGCCCCAAAATCCTCTTCCTTCAATGTCTTTTTATTAACATACGTTTTCCCATGATCATCGTCGGTTGAAATTACTGCGTTACCGGTGAACGAAAGCGCTCCTCTAGCGGCCTTAAAGTTGACCATACTAAGTATATAAAAACAAGCTAACGACTTTGACGAGAAATATCAAACACGAACTTATTATTATTATTATTCTTATCACTATCACTACCTCCTTTGATTATATCAAGTAAAGGTTCCACGCAAAACGTATTAAACTCTTCCTCAATAGACTCCAACTCTTGTAAAGTTCTTAAAACTTTCTTACTTTCTTGCTGTTTCGAGTTCCTTTTCGTTCGTTTCTGTTCCAAGTCGTAATATCTAATTAAGTTCTTCAACACAGAATATTCTATTGATTGCTTCTCTGCGTTCGCTCTCGCTATGAATGTCCAAATCGAAATCGTTCTCGCTATCGCTCGTTCTTTTTCCTCTCCTTTATTATTATTTATAGTACTATCGCGTGTCTCACGGAATCGCTCTCGAAGGTTATTCGCGAGTAATAAGCGTATTCTCAAGGAGACGTTGTTTTTGTTATTATTATTATTATTATTATTATTAGTAGTAGTAGTAGTGTTCCCAGCGCACTGTCTCAGAATCTCTCTGTATACAGACCTCGCAATAGAGTCGCACGATGCTTGAGTATTCGTATTCCTAGCAGTAGTTTCTCGTTCTCGTTCGTTAGAAGAAGGAGAAGAAGAAGAAGAAGATGGTGATGATGGTGACGACGACGACGACGACGAGGTTGACTTTGTACTACTATGAAACAGTACGTTCCTGGTAATATCAGTGATCTTCTCCTTCCTCTTCTTCGTTGTTCTAGGTGCTAATATTAGTAATATGCGTTGCATATATTATTCTTATTGTTATTATTACTATTATTTACAGAAACACGAAGCGCACGTTTTGACGCCTTATTTGGAGTTCAATACTTGCTTAAGCGGTGTAAGCCGTTGCAGCGTTGCTGCTGCTGCTGCTGCTGCTGCTGCTGATGCTGACAGCATCGATTGATTTTTTCTTCTCGTTGGGGGCTGGGAAAGAACAGAATATAGAAAAATAGACCTCTGTTTTTGTAATGAGAAAATTTACATATTTATCATCAGCTTCTTGATGTCCTCTGCTAGACGCTAGAAAACAAGTGACAGCAGCAGAGAATATTAGTACGTAGTCAACACCCAAAAAAAACTGTTTGTGCCTGCTGCTGTGCCTAAATAATTCCCATTTTTACACGCGAATTATGAACTCCATAATTCTTGATAAATAAGGAGACCGAAAGTGAGTGAGTGAGAGCGTGTGTGCGCGCGTGTGTGTGAGAGAGAGATGGCTAAGAAGAGGGAAGATTCATCAGTGTCCACTGCTAAGACTACTGATTCAGATTTGAAGAAGAAGAAGAAGAAGAAGAAGGAAGGAGGAGGAGGAGGATGTTTCGGTAACAGGAAGACGAAGAAAATAATAATTGCCCAAAAAGAACAAGAACAACGACAACAGAGTACACCAACTACGGATGAGGTCGAATATGAAACTGTGAGCGAAAAGTATTCAATAACGAAAGATGAAGCAAATTCAACGCTGACTAGTAAACCAGAGTCACCTGCTGCTAAAGAAAAGGAAGAAGAAGGAGGACAACAAGGAGAGACTGAAAGCGACGATGAAGATGATGATGATGATGATGATGATGGAGTACACTCAAATGGATGGATTAGATATCTCGACGAAGAGTCTGGCATGTTCTATTACGCGAGAGAGGATGGAACCGGTGAGACGCAATGGACGAAACCTCGAGAGTTTGTCATACCGCACGATGAAGAACGAGAAGAAGAAGAGAACAAAGAAAAGCTCACGCGCGAACTAAAGGAAAAGGAGAAAATTTTGCAAACGAAAGAGTTGGAAAAGATAAAAAAGGAAATGGACAAGAGGTTCAAAGAAGATGAGAAGAAACGCTTGAAAAAGCTCGAGCAAGAGCAGAAATTGCGTAAGCAAGAAGAGGAAAAATTGAAACAAGAGCTCTTAAAGCAAGAGAAATTAAGGGAGAAAGATTTGCAGAGACGTAAATTGGAGGATGAAGAATTATTGAGGGAAAAAATGCTTCAAGCGAAGCTCGCCGCCAAAGCGAAAGAACAAGAAGAAGAACGAAAACGAAAAGAACAAACGCAACATTCGATGAAGCAGAAAAAAGCCGAAGAAGAGAATGCTATAGCGCAAGCGACGTATAGGAAACGAATCGAAGAACAAAAAGCTCAAGAACGCCAAAGAATAGAACAAAATAAACTCAATCGAGCGGCTCTTGAGAGCATACGCAGACAAGAAGAAGAAGAAGCCGTGCTCGTTCAAAAGAACAACCGAAAATACGAGGAAACTGCTACGCGTACGACTACGAGAAGTAGAATGGCTGCAAATGCCAGCAGCAAAGAGAAGAACTACAACTCGAACACAAACAACTACAAGAATGGCGAAAAAAAGCTTGAAACCACTGAAACGATGTTGCGGAGGCACTTGGATAGAATATTTTTGGTCTTTGATAAGGATATTGACGAAGAATCAGAATCTGGCAATTGATTGATAAACATTTGTACAATTATTATTACTACTATTAAGCGAGCGCGCTATAAAATTTCACCAAAATATCTCTCGCGCGCGCTCTATTTATTGCTATCTGTCTGCACTCTCTCTTTATTTTGGAAGGTTCTCGGTTGCCCATTTCGGCGAGTAAGTAACATCGATCAAATCAATTTTAGCTGCTAGAATGAAATCAAACTTAGACAACGCGTTAATAGCATGCGTAGTCAAAATAACACTCACATCACGGTAGTTAGATAACGTAAAATCTGGATGATGTTGCTCTTCTTCGGCTATTTCGGACATTTTATTCAAGAATTCAATAGCCGATTGCCAATTCTTACAAGTGAACGATCGTTTAATGGACGTAGTAGTAGATTTGTTATCATCGTTCTTCTTCTTGCATATTCGCCAAAGAGGGAAATCATTAATTAATTTATCTATTTCATCTTCACTCAATTGAACAGTGTCTTTAGAACAACCACCTAATAACTTACAACTCATGTTTGCATATTCATTATTTATACTGTTATTACTCATTTTCGTAAACTTGTTTTTGAGTTGTATTATTTTGTTGTTTCGTCGTGATGTTGTACGAATAAGTAGTAGACGCGTGGAACAAGAACGACTTCTTCTAATAATGAGCATATGAAGTAATGAAGTATGCCAAGCACATGCATGCTGCTCAAATGTATTGTATGACAAAATTCCTTTAATATAAGTCTATAAGTCTATCGGTCTATGATGAACTAGTATTGAACTAGTATTGAACTTTTTGGGTAATAATTCCATCGATTATTTCTTCATCATTAATCTCATTCTTGCTACTTTCTAATTCTTTGATAATTCTTTGATAAGCACTTGCGCGGTGACATTCGCGTTTCTCGGTGATCATAGTCGCGCTCATTCTCGACTTCAGGCTAAAAGTAACACAACACTTCAAATCGTTATCATCATCATGGACTTTATTTAAAATATCCTCTCTCATTAATTTAAACTTTTTAGAGCAAAACAGATTATGATTCTCCGTATATTTCGTTTCACCGTCTTCAACGTTTATCCAATTAGGAATGCTTACGTTATAAACATCTTCCAACCATGGAATTGGAACGACGTTCGTTCCGGCGACGACAAAATATTGCGAGACTATTTCAATTGTAAGAAACCATTTCCGTGACGACGATGATGTATTCACCGTCGTAGTCGTTGCGTTGTAAAGAACCTTGAAAGCGTCTTTCCGAACGTATTCGGGAATTTTCAACTCTAAATGTTTCGCAAGCAGAAGCATAACGACGTCGGTCTTTGCGTGTATTACTAAATCAGCGAATTGGTCTTTCTCGGTCTTTTGTAGATTAACTATTACCAATTTCCCGTCAGCGGCGTCATCATTAGAACTAGCAGTAGTTTTCTTCCGCTTCTTTGTATTTACACTTTTCTTCTTTTTCTTCTTAATCATATAGCGATCATCTGGTAAAGTCAACAAAGGTAAATCTCCGCTCGGAATGATTTGCAAAGATGAACCTAAAACGAGCGCCAAGTTCGATTTTTTAGCATCTCTTTCGGCTCTTGAAAGTTCTAATTCTGGTAATGCGTCGTCCCAATCTAATACTTGGTCGCGTAATTTTCCACTACTACGACTACAATTCGAACAATTTCTCCCAGTATATTTAAAACCAACAGATTCCATCTCAAAATCTCTGAAGAACTCTGTTTCACATCGTTCGCATCGTTCCGCAAAGCAGTTCCCATGTAACTCTCCGCACTCTTCTCTTGGATACCCTGATCGATAATGTAAACCGTCTACGTTACAAGATACTAAATATCTAACATATCCAGCTTTCTGAAGAGCTACTAATACCATATGAGTCGCAGTAGGAGCTGCTAGCGGAAAAGGAACAGACGATGTCGGTAACGGCTTACCTTGTTTCTGTAACGTCCAAATCCCATTTGGTCCTCTGAAATCGGGGATACCGGAGGACGTGCTAATACCGGCACCAGTGTGCACGATGATCCCACATCTTTTTTCTTCGTCTTTACACTGTTTGGTATTTTTTTTTCTCCTCGTCGGCCTCTTCTTCTTCTTCTTCTTCTCATCATCATCATCATCATCTTCTGCTTTAACTTTAACTTTATCATCTTTATTATTATTATTATCATCGTTATTATCATTGAATATCGTTCCACTTCTCTCGATCAGTAAAGCCAACTTCATCGAGAGCTTAACGACTTGTTCATCAGATTCGAACAGCTCTCGTTCTCCTAACGTTCCGCCTACGTCGTCTTTCCATGCCAATCGTTCTGCGTACCCTAAGGAGGACATTATTATTATCTTCTCATGAAGTATGCGCGAGGAGAGGAGGCGTTGTCATCATAAATAAAAGGGCTTCTATATATCTTTGTGCTCCTTCTTCTTCTGTTCTTTGACGTCGTTGGACTATAGTGCTGCGCGGGGACAACGTTCCTCTGAGCGTAATAATAAGCGAATGCGTCCAATCAGTAAACTGTAACGGCAAAGGAAATTATTTCGATATTTTTGATTTGACATCTGTTTGATAAAAAGATGGGGAAGATCTTCAGCACAAAAGCGCGCGCTTCATAAAATTTATCACACATATTTAAAGAGTTATTACACAGTACATACCCGGTACATCTCCACCCTCTCTCTCTTAATCTCTCTCTGTTTTAGTGTTTTAGTGTTACTGTTACATATATTATTATATATATATATAATAATAATAGTTTATTTATTCTCGCGAGAGCAAAAATTGGTTTGACTCTTCTCAACGAACACATTTTCAAAGGAAGAAGAAGAAGAAGAAGAAGAAGAAGAAGAAGAAGAAGAAGAAGTTTTTATATTAATTAATTGGGCGATCTATAACAAATAATAATAAAATTATTATTATCATTTATATTAATAGTAATAATGGCGTGGACTGATGAGGAGGATGATCAATTAAGACAATTAGTGAAAGAGTATGGACCGAAGAAATGGGTATTCGTAGCCTCGAAAATGGAGAACAAGGGAGGGAAGCAATGTAGGAGAAGATGGCAAAATTATTTGAACTGCGATAATAATAAACAAGGGGGGTGGTCACTGGAGGAAGATGATATTTTAATGAGAGAACATAAAATAGTTGGTAATAAATGGACCGAGATCGCGAAAGCTGTTGGGGGGAGAACGGATAACGCTGTGAAGAACAGATACGCGGCGTTGATTGCGAAACAAACCGGGGCCGTATCCGGGTCAGTGAAAAAGAAGAAACCACCATCATCTAATGCAGACAATACACCGTCGACTAATAAAACTACTGCTCATCATCATCATCATCATACTACTACTACTCAAACGGCGGCAAAAAAATTAGTTTCAGGACAAGAAAAGAAAACACCAGCTAAAACACCAGCTAAAACACCGGCTAAAATACCAGCTAAAACACCAGCTAAAACACCAGCTAAAATACCAGCTAAAACACCAGCTAAAATACCAGCTAAAACATCAGCTTCGGTGAACAAAAAGGGAGGAAATATGACGACGACGACGACGACTCAAACGCAGGCGCAGACGACTAAAGCGAAACAGACGAATTTATTGGCAAAAGCTGCCGCGGCGCACATGTCGAACATGAAGGCGCCAGGGGTTGGAAAAATGAGAATAGATACAGGTTTAGGAGGAAACGGAAAAGGTGGACACCTTTCTGGGTTATCGCCATTCAAAGGGTCCGATAGTTGGGTGAAACCGAATCATTTGTCGTCATTGAAAGTGCCGCAAAGTAGCAGACTGGTAAACGGAACGAACTCAACTATTTTAGATTTCTCTCCTTTAGTGAACACTCCAAATTTTAACTTGCTCACTGGGGCAGAGTTAGAATTGTTGAAAGAATTGAACGCGTCGTTTTCGCCAACGGCTTCTGAGGCCGCGTTCGGGTTCAACACTTTGACATCCGATAGAAATTTAACCTATGGGTTACCTAATATCGCTCCAGAAAGTCCTGTTTTGGATATGCATCAAGTTTTGAAGTGGATCATCGCAGTTACGCCGAGAGGTGATGACCCTGGTTCCAAAGCGACACCGTTTGCGGCAATGGCACCTCCACCGTTGAGCTCAAAACAGGCGGAATTTTTAAAATCTAGCCTGGAAGAGCGATTGAAAACTGTACACGACACGCCGACTGGTGATTTGCCGCCAAACATTCCGACGTTTTCAAAGGAAGAGTTGAACACGTTGTTATCGGCTTTAGGAGAAACACCGCGGACTGGCAAAGGTGGGAATTCGGCGATGTTGTCACGTTTAAGGAATCCTTTTGGGAGAGCAACAGAAAGGTAGTTAAACTTCTTCTTTCCGATTCGATTGATAGCACTCAAAGCAACAGTTTGCGCAAAAGTAATAAAGTTGTGAAAGCTTTATAAATAAAGAATATAGCCCCGCGAATTGTACAAGTACAAGTACAAGTACCTAATGTAATAAAACATATATCACACTTTGAATATATATCACACTTTGAATATATCACACTTTGAATATATAACAACAACAAAAATGACAAATACCGGACATATATATTGCACCCAAAGCTATTTTTTAATAATATTCAGTAACTCCTCCTCTCAATTATTCCGTAGCCGCTTCGTTGGCATCAATTTTTGATAAATCGAGCTGCTTACCGGTTACTCTTCTATACATGTCTAACACGTCTCTAACGGTCGATTCAAAATGCGTCGTCGCATCATAACCTCGACTAATAATTGCCTTTTCTTTTATCCCATCCGTCGTCGGCGCCATGATTGGGCAAATATTTATAAATTTCTCGTCGATGTGCCCTAATAAGGATAATCCAGATTGAAGCTCTTGTTCGGGGTTAGCAGTTTCTACGTTCGTGCTCACGAACGCAACATATCTTCCTTTTGAACATACGTTGTGCATGTACGAGCATCCAAAGACGTAGACGTCGTTCTTTCTGCCGACTTGCGAAGCCGGAATGATGATCTGCACCGAGTGCGCGTTATCCACGTTATCGATCGGGTGCGAAAGAAAACATAACGCTCTCGCGACTGAGCCAACTTGTACGGTAAGTTTCGGAAAGTAAGACGGATCGCCAATAATCGCATGCTTCGCTTTGGCCGTGATAACGTTTGATTTCTTCCCTTCCGTCTCGGCTTGCTCTTCATTAGCACCACCGACAACAACTTTATTAGTATTATTATTATTCGTTGTTTCTTCCTCCATCGTCGCGCTGACTCCAATTGCTTCTCCAGTTATTTCATCCCAAATCACTTTAGCGTCTGGTTTATTCAACATATACGTGCCTCCATATACGGCTGATAATCTCGCGAATCCTTGCGGGAGTTCGCCTAAGCCGTACATTGGGTAAATATACGGACTCCCCGTATTAAACCTGGCTAAAGATTCTTCGTATAATTTCACAGCCTTGACCATATGAATAGCAGGGAAATCCATATATCGTTCATCGGTATATAAAGCTAAAGCGTGACCAATGAACTCAATAGTGTCTTCGGCTAAACCGTACTCCTTATATAACTGCCTCGACGTCATCGTCTTCAAATCGTACCCTTTATGCGTCTCGACTACATCTTCCTCGTACGTTTGTACGTAAACGAAGAAACTTCTCGCGCGTAACTTTTCAAACATACCCATCAAAGGCGATTTCAACGCATCTTTATCAGTCGCGGGTACTTTATATAACTTCCCTTGCTTGAACACGTACGACCCTTCCGATGCCTTGAACTGTACGTAGTTATGCACACCGGTCAAGACTAAGATTTTCACGAGTAGGCCGTTGCCCATCATCATTTTTGGTACTAAATCAATAGACCAGTCCTGCCATCTCCCATATTTCTCTTTCATTTGTTCATCCGTTAATTTTATATCATTATTACTATCATTTATAGTAGTATGCGTATTTTTATTGTGATTAAATTTCTCAAACAACTGCTTCAAGTTCAACGAAGCAGTTTGTGCTCCGTAATAATCGTTCCGATCGATGTGGAGAATTTTATAGCCTTCTTTTGATAAAATCCCTGCTAATAGGCACTCCTTTAAGCCAGTGCCGAGGAAGATCGCGTCGTACTCTTCGTCCATTTTCTTGTTCTTTTTCTTATTATTTCTATTTTATGATTAATTATTCGCACTTATTTAGTTTTGTAAAACTACTATTACGTCTTTGACCGTTCGATGACTTGATGCTGTTGTGGTTATTGCTCTACTGTGCCGTTTGTGCTGTTGGGATCCCTTGTCAGGGTTTAAAACCCTAAACCCTTGACTGCTTGTGATCATGACTGATCAGGAAATATTTTTCGTTCTTCTTCTTCTTCTTCTTCTGCTGCTGCTGTAGTTCTCTATGCGTAGTTCTTGCTCTGCGCCTGTGATGTATTTTTAAGAACACGCAGTAGTAGTACTATTCATCACAGTAGTACTATTCATCGCTCGCGCGCGTCGTTCGTTTTAAATTCGTTCAATCATTCGTGCGATGATGGTCCAATCTTATTATTTACGCTTAGTCAGTATTATTAGTATTATCGCTTGGTCACGTTCGCCAATAACGTTTTTGACAAAAGTCGCAGCGGATTTACATAAGAACGACGTGATACAGACGTCCAGACGACAGGAGTATGAATTAATGAAACAACGAACGAAATGGTTCGACGTGCTCGAGAAGGATTGTCCGAAATTCATGCGCAAGAGGTATGCCCAAGTCGTACTCGAGAGACCTCTTGGATTCGTCAGTCAAAGTCGTCGCAGTGTTTATGGTGATAAAAAGTATAAAATACAGTTTTCGTTCGATAACGAGCGACATCATACGCAATGGATCGATATCGATATCAATACTAATACTAATACTGATGGTAATAACAACAACAATTATAACAGTGTTCAAGTGATTAAATTTTTGTTCACGCATAGCGTAGGGCATATCATGAAAGTTCAAACAGAGACGTATTCGATGAAAGAAAAAGTAGTTGGAAACAACCAACGCAGTCAAAATCAACGCTCGTCTAATAATAAAACGAGCAGTGCGGGTAGTAATAACTATGAACAACAACAAGAACAATGGCCGAAGCGCGTATTGTTAAAATATGAATTCGAAGAAACTAGCGCAGTAGATGTTAATTTAGGCATAGCTGTGATGTTAGCGTTTTGTTTATTCGCGTTTGTTTTTAGCGTGAGTAATATCAAGTTAGAGTCTAATAGTGATAACAGTAATATCGACGACGACGACGACGATGGCGAAAAAGATAGATACAAAATGAATAGGTTCGCTGACGAGGCAAACGTAGTTAATAACGATTTAATAATAGTTAATAGAAGGGCAAAGCGCGCCGCGGATTTTATTTAACGTATAATATATACTGGTAACAATATTTATACGTACATAATTTAAACAACTTACTCCTGACAGCCCTGTAAGAACCATCAGTAATAATAACTTTAACTACCGAACTAACTACTCCACCTGTTGTTCTACTCCTACATCGTCCGACTTTTTATCCACACCCATCACTGCTAAAACGTCATCGGCCATGTTAGAAAATTCATTCATCAATCTCTTATGTCTTCTATAAAACGCGCTGCCACCGACTTTTCTTAGGTCAAATCTATCGTGTAACGTGTCGACAACTTTGTCCCAAAATCTCGACGCGATGTTTTTTCTTCTCATCGACTTCATGCGAACGAAACCTCTTCCTTCTTGTAAAGCGTCTGGTTTCATCTTCTCCGCGGGGTAATTTTCGGGAACGTTCTTTTCCTTCCACCAAGTAAGAAACTGTCTCAAAACGGTTAAAGCGACTGTGTCGGAAGGATCTTGTCTCACGTGCGGATCTTCTGCAGTGCCTTTAACCGTAGTTTTTGCCGTTAACGGTGATAAATTGCCTAAAAAGAGTAAGTGCGTATCGACTCTTCTCGCGATGATGCCTTGCGTTGGATCATTAAACCCAGGGCATATTAAAGGAGATTGCCCTTTCTCGCTTTCTGTGCACTTACCGAGGAAAAACTTGGAATATAAAACTAAAACACGATCATCGCGAACGTTATCGCCTTGGCCTAATGGTAAAATCGTCGGATAATGAATTCTAACATCTGGTTGAACTAAATCATCGAAAGCTGCAACGGTTGTCCAATCTTCACCACCGTTCGCGCTCAACGCAAAGTGTAAGTGCGTACGACATAACTTACACGGATGTTCTTTACTCCCAATATGCTCCCATCTACGGTGGTTGTTAAATGCCATTGCCAGGTGTCCGGTTGGATATAAAGATGTCATATCCAATTTCGTGTTCACATTTGGTAAATTTCCAGGCGATGGCGTTGCTTCTGACCACGTGTTGCCGAAATCAAACGACATTGATCTAAACACACAGCCGCAATCTGTTCTGAATAACATCGTCAGAGCTTGCTGTGGCTCGTCTGATCCATTAGGTAACGCAGTAATTTCAGCTATAGCTCCTTCGAGCAAACTTGTTTTCGGATGTCTTATATCTCCTTTCTTTTGCCACGTTTTTCCGCTATCGGATGAAATCAATACTCCAGAAATGGTCTCTCGGTCTGGAGGACATTGTCCTTCTGCGTACGTTCTCGTAACGCACGCAGAATTACCCCCACCATTGACATTACTATCATCGCCATCATCGCTATTTCCTCCCCCCACAGAAGCAGAATCGTTTGGATTTGCCGAATCCGAGCTCTCGTATTTAAAGTTATACTCTTGCCAATACGGTAAGATCAAATCACCGTTCGATGCTTTGATTGGTTTATTCGCTATTAAATACGGCATCTCTCCTTGTTTTTGTTCATAAACCATCTTCGGCTTAGTCCACATGTCTTCATTTATTTTACCGGCGAACATATCGTTGTTTTCTATCGTGATCATTTTGATATGTCCTCCCGGGTCAGACCTCGGTACTGGTTTTGCATTATGTTTAATGCAAAGCTCTGAAGCTGCGTAGAACAGCATTAACTTTTTCTGTTTATTATCGTAATGCAGTACTGGCGCCCATACTGCTCTACCTTCGTTCCCAACTGGCGCTCTTTTAGACCCGGTCCATGTCTTACCTCCGTCTTTACTGACGGAATATAAAATGACCTGATCTGGCAATCCTTCGACGGCAAATTTTGTTTTCATATCTTCAGTTTGTAACGAAGGTGCGGCTTGAAACGCGGCTATGACAACATCGTTCGGTAGCGCTGCTGCGGTAACCATGTGCGCGTACCGATACGTCTCGTTGAACGAAAAAACTTTAACAGCTTTCCCAAATTTCACCGCAGGCGCTTCGTTCAACTCGCCATCAAAATCGAAAACAGGTTTCTGCCTTAACGAGTTACATACTGGTAAAACGTTCGAAACGCCTGAATAATACGTTCTCGCACCGTCTAATAAAGCTTGACATTTAGCCGACTTTTTTACTACTACGCTATTACTATTATTGCTTATCATTGTTCGTTCTTCTTGTTCTTTATGGTCGTCTATCGACGACTTGGCGCCGTGAACGATCTTATGCGTCGTTATAGCAGCCGCCTTTCCAATCAAAGCGTGTTTCTTAGAGTCTGACGTGAATCCTTCATCTGCATGATTATCAATATCATCATTATCATCGGCGTCCATTTTAGTCACCGCTTTTTGCAAATCGACTTCGTGCAAGTCTTCGCTGTGAAAGTTAAAAGCAGCAGATGATGATTTCATGAACTTTCTGCTACTGTTCCTTTTATTGCTACTACTGCTACTGCTACCTCCTCTAATCGATGGTCTTTTGTATAATAAAATGATAATCACTGAAAACATTATCATGAACGCTGTTATGATCATTTTACTTTTTCTCGTCAAGTTTGATAATATTCTTATTTGTTGTTCTGATTTCAAACCACTTTTCGAAGTTTTCGATCGTATCGCGTTACTCGCGTTCTTTTGATTATTATTATTATTTGAGGCCCAGTTTCTTCCCCTGGTGAGAGATATGTCGTTGTTGTTGTTATTCGCATTGTTCGTGCGATTTCGCGCGTTCCCATCGCCCCACGCCATACTATGCGTACTTGCTTTACAAAGTATCACTCCAGACCATTCGTTTCAATAATGAGAATAAACTCTCTTCATCAGCAGCAGCAAGCAGAAACTGATGATAAATCAGGAACCTCGTCACGAAAATAATAATAATAATAAGGAGAAAAATTCAAAAAGGTAAAGAGTAATAGCGTATCCAATCAATTAAAAGTTAAATATTAAACCAGTTTCGCGTTCGCATACGTCCCATACTAATCTCGATTGTTCCGACGTTTTCGCTTCTTCTGCGATTTTTCTATTCACGTAATACGCACCGTTATACTTTTCATCATCGCTCGCGAATTTATCATTCGTTGCTAACTCGAACTGATCGTTCGCATCGTATATTTGCATACCGCACGGTCCCCACCCACTTAATAACATTTTTGTGTTAACGGTCCCAGGGTCTAACGTAAAAATTTTCCTCATCCTATTTTTATTCGTTCCTTTTTTCATTCTTAGAAACATCTCGAACGATAAATTCTTCACGCATCGTTTCGAATGCGAATAACTGACATGATTGGACCAATTTTTATTAAATGATAAATCTTCCAAGTTCACTGTTGATGTTTGCGATATGCTCGCCACGTTTAAGATCCTCGCTTCTTCGCTTAACATAGTATTATCAGAATCGTTCCATAACAAACAGTTCAACGCGTATAGTGCTAAGACGTTCGTTTGAAACGTCAACTCAACATTTTTGCTATTTAAAGAGCGTTCTTGTAAGAACACGCCGGCGTTCTGTACGACTACGTCTATCGATCTCCCTCTTAAATCATTCTTAATTTCTCTATATAACTTTTCGACTTCTTTGAGTTCTGAAAAATCAGCCCTATATGCTCCAATGACTTTTCCTAATAAATCAGTATCAGCAGAACGTGATGACGAGGATATTCCCACGAGCTCTTTCGTCGTTGAGTCTATTCTAGCCTGCGTTCTCCCATGTATTATGACATCATAGCCACTTAATAGTAACCTTCGAGCGGTGTGTTTCCCAATACCATCCGTTGTTCCAGTCACTAAAGCTAATTTATTCACACATTTTTTTTTATTGTGATTATTACTATTATTATTGTTATTCATACTCATGAGACGAGTACTACTACTACTACTACTACTACTACTACTACTACTACTACTACTCACTAGAAACATATCTTACTCGTCGTCGTAATAATGATAATGATAATGATAATGATAATTAATTCGCCAAGAAATAGCGGTCTCGTAGCGCGGTCTTCTTATTTAATATCTTGACCAAATTATGTAAACTTCGCCAAATCAATAAGCTGCAGCAGCTGCTGCTGCTGTCACTGATGCTGACGGCTGATGAGGGTCCAATCAGCTGCTGATGACTGCACAAAAAGAACAAAAACTTTTTATGTACCAGCATACTATCATCAGTGGAGATGTTTGAGAACGCGAAATCTGCTATTGAGTACTTAAGAGCGAACGAAACTGGTACGCGCAGCGTTTTATTCATAACACGTTCTCTCCCTCTCTGTCTCTCTCCATTTATTACGCGCGTGGTGTTTTACTGTACGTTTTCAAATTTTATGTACTCACTAATTCTCGTTGAGACTATGTTCACGTATGTTCATGTTTACGAAGTGACTTATTCTCACTCACTCACTCACTCACTCACTCACTCACTCACGTGTACATGTATCAACATATCAATATGAATAATATTATACATTATCTTAATTAATAATATACATCAACAATAAAGGAACTGATATTTTCTTAAGAGCGAAGATCGAACCAATTAATACAGGCTTAACTTTCTTGGACCAACAGAACTCTTTGAAACATTCACAAATAATCGAATGTTGCGGATTAGGGGGGTCGGGAAAGACCGAGATGTTAATACAAATCGCAGTCGGTACGATATTGCCTAAGAAGTTACACGACATACCATTTAATGGCTCAGAACAAGCGTGCGTTTTATTAGATTTAGATGGGAAGTTCGATACTCTAAGGTTTCTCGAGGTCTTACAAGCGAGGATAAAGGAAACTTTACAAGTATACCATCGCGAACAGACGACGTTTAATCAACAAATGGTCGTTAATCAACAACAACAGCAAGAAAGTGATAATAATAATAATAATAATAATAATAATAATAATAATAATAATAATAATAATTTCCATTCCAGAGAGTCCATATTCGACGACTGTCATAACGTTTCGTTATCGAGATTTCGGTTAATCAGATGCTACTCTTCAATCGATTTGTTAAAGTGTTTGACGATTATGGAGAAGGATGAAGCGTTCATGAAGTTTCCAAAGTTATCCGAACGTTTCGGTGGACCACCGCAGACTCAAACGCAAATAAATGAGAACAACAACAACAACAATTACGCGAATGATACTAACGCAAATAATAATAATAATAATAATAATAATAATAACAAGAGACAAAGAAATCATAATGATAATGGCACAACAAATTATTTTAAAAAGGATGATAGTAGTACGCACACACCGGTTAGGTTAGTTCTCGTCGATAACGTTGCGGCGTTTTATTGGATCGACAGAGCTTCTCGTAGGGACAAATATGCTCCGTTCAATTTGCAGAACGTGCACTTCTCGGTCGGTCAGAAAATGCAAACAGTCGCTAGGAAAAGACGGATTACTTTTTTTTGTACGAAAACTACGACTAAACTCGACCCGATTGGTATGAAACATAAAGACGTTTTGCCGTTACCGTGGTCTAATTGTGTCACGCAAAGATTATTACTAGATAGAAGAGACAAAGATGGCATAATTCGATGGGATATACCAGAGCAACGTAACTCGTGTGGATATACAATCACCAAAGGAGGTCTCCGTGTAGTATAAAAAATCTAATACACTGTAGATATAGTAATGGTACCAGCACATAGAGATTTAGCAAAAATAGACACACACACACACAGAGAGAGAGAGAGCATACAATATACAATACATATTGAGAGAAAAGATATCTATAAATACAATTTATTTTTTAATAGTGATATAAAATAGTTTAATACAACAAAGAATGAATAAATATATATTTATAGAAAGCCTGTTTTTGCGTGTGACATTTCTTTCAAGTTCTCTTTGCGAGAATCTTATTTTGCTAATAGTTTCGCGTCGCCGCTCATAGTGTTTCAAAAAACTGCTTTTTTAGAGTTGTGCGTTTTTTTTTTGTTTTACTGCGCTCAAAACCATTGTCCATCTAGCGGGCTACTCGGAGAGATATTATCGATTATTGAGTCATAAGAAGCTGCATGTGAAGCGAGCGTCTTAGGAAGATGATCTTTTCCCATCATCATTTCAACATTCATATGTAGATGTTCCTTGGCACGACGCATTTGTACAAGCTTCCCCAACAACAACTCTGCACCGTTTTGCGTTGCTGATGATGGAAGACTCTGCCTTTGCTTCTCATACTCATACTCTTCTTCTTCTTCTTCTTCTTCTTCTTCTTCAACATCATCGATTTCTTCCTCTTCATCATCTTCATATTCACTCTCTAACTCTTCCTCTTCCTCCTCATCGTCGTCATCGTAGACCATATCTTCATCCTCATCTTCAAAATCTCTTTGCACATATCCTCCTCTCTCCTCTTCTAGTACTCCTACGTCTACGTGGCCGTATTGAGAAACTTGAGATAATCGTCTCAAACTATTAATATTGTGGTGCCCGAGGTGTTCCCCTTTACCATTACAAGTGGCGTTATCCCTGGCATGATATTGTTGTTGTTGTTGATGATCATGTTCATGTTGTTGCTGTTGATTTGCTGATGAGTTGAAACGTTCCAAGATATTTCTCGAAAACAACTCGAGTTCGTTCGTGATCAACCACTGATCGTCTCCAAATGCAATTCTCAACTCGTTTGTTAACATAGGCTCATTGTAAAAAAAATCGTGTTGTAATCGCAGACGTGCGGCACAAATACAAGCCAAAGCAATCCTAGATGGTTTGACCGCAGACACCTCAGAATCCGAGATGATTGCGTGATACATTGCGTAGCTCATATCCTCGATCTTGTCTAAGACCACGGCTTCGTGCTCTTGATCGTTCCTCGTCAAAGCCAATAAAGTTTCAATGAAATGGCTCGGACGAACGACACCCATTGACCATTTCAACTCAACGCATACTGCAAGTTCCATCTTTCTTATGATATCAACAGAGTATATGTTCGATCCCAAATATCTCAACTTTGATAAACTCGGTACGAGCTCTTCGGTCTCTTCGTATTTCGCCGCGACTTGAATGCAACACAACGCGACGAGCTGTAAGGACGATTTTGGAACCATCACAGTAGACAACACGCGATCCTGTTAGAGAGAGAGAGAGAGAGAGAGAGAGAGAGAGAGAGAGGGAGAGTTAGTATTAATATAGATATACATATATATATATATATTAATTAAGAAGAAGAATATTTTTGTTGTTGATCATGATATATTCAAAAATAAATATCAAGCCCAGAGCGTCCTTTCGATTTTCAAAAAGAAACCCGCCCACAAAAATATCTTCGCGCAACACCATTTTCAAAAAAAAAATAAAAAATAAACAAATAATATGTTGATACGAACAAAACATACCACGTATTCAA
>Ga0209830_10001312_pt1 | contig 22233 bp, 23 predicted proteins | sample ArcticOcean_MG_C_12_FD_187439 | JGI IMG/M metagenome (GOLD analysis project Ga0209830, IMG submission 187439) | Marine microbial communities from western Arctic Ocean - ArcticOcean_MG_CB8_130 (SPAdes) (version 2) | ecosystem: Environmental > Aquatic > Marine > Oceanic | place: Arctic Ocean...
GAAGAAGGGCTTGGCATTACCCCCTGATGAATTGAAAGAAGCCCTCTATAAAAACTATTCGCCAGATGCCATCATGGTTCCTTAGGAATCCTCTAGCTATTTTTCCAAGAAGAAAAAATGAAACCGGAATCTGTTCTCGTCGATTCCAATGTCTTTATAGAATACATGCAAAACGGTCGCGATAACGCCCGAAAACTCCTCTCCTGCTATGACTCGACCGACCTCGTAATCTGGGGAGTGGTCAAAGCCGAGGTCCTTCGTCGCATCAAATCCCTCAAGGCCCGAGCTCAGCTGGAGTCATTTTCCAGCCTCATGCGCTACGCTCCCACCCCTGTCACGACATGGGATCAGACGTGGCAGCTTGACCGAAAAGGACGAGTTTTTCCCCTCACCGATCTCGTTATTGCCACCTGCGCTATTGCGGAAGAAGCCTAGATCCTCACCTCCGATCACCATTTTGACCACATCGACGAAGTAAACGTCCAGCGTCCCAATTTCTAAAAAGCCCGCTATTTTCCGCAAACCAAGCTTGCCAATTCTCCTGAGTCAGGTCATGCCACGCCACTCCCTTCCAGTGTCTAGCTCCTAAAACAATGTCCAAGTTCCGAAATCTCGCCATCATCGCACACGTTGACCATGGCAAAACAACCCTCGTCGACGAACTCCTAAAAGCCGGCGGAACCTACCGTGAGAACCAGGCAGTCACCGAACGCGCCATGGATTCCATGGATCTCGAACGTGAAAAAGGGATCACGATTAAGTCGAAGAACACCGCCGTTCACTGGAAAGACAAAATCATCAATATCGTGGATACTCCGGGTCACGCCGACTTCGGTGGTGAGGTCGAGCGCGTCATGAAAATGGTCGACGGTGTCATTCTCGTTGTCGATGCCTTCGGCGGGCCCCAAGCCCAGACCCGCTTCGTGCTCCGCAAAGCCCTCCAGGAAGGCCTTAAGCCCATCATCGTCGTCAATAAGATCGACCGTCCCAACTCTGATCCCCTTGCCGTCCACGAAAAGGTCCTTGAACTCTTCCTTGAGCTTGATGCCACCGAAGATCAGTTCGACGCCCCCACCCTTTACGGTTCAGCTAAGAACGGGTATTTCTCTGCTTCTCACCTAGCGACTGAAGGTGACTGCGTTCCTCTCATCGAGGCCATCATCGAGCACATCCCTGCTCCGGTAGTCGACCAGAGTGCCCCGCTCAAAATGCTCGTCTCCAATATTGATTGGGATGACTACGTCGGCCGGATCGCAATTGGTAAAATCCTCGCTGGCACGATTAAGAAAGGCGACACCGTTTTCCGCTTCCTCAAGGATGGCACCAAGGTCCGCACCAAGATTGGGAAAGTCTTCGAATACACCAACATGGGTATCCAGGAGACCGAAGACGGAGTTGCTGGAAATATTGTCGGTATCGCTGGCTTCGAAGATGCCGATATCGGCGAAACTCTTGCAGGCGACGAAAATGCCGAAGCACTTCCTCCCGTCAACATCGACCCCCCTTCCGTCCAGATGCAGTTCTCCATCAATGATGGACCGTTCGTTGGAAGAGATGGAAAGCACGTTCAGTCTCGCGCCATCCGTGATCGTCTCTTTCGCGAGATGAAAACCAACGTCTCCATTCACGTAGAGGATTCTGATCTTGCCGGCGTCTTCAATGTCTCCGCTCGTGGAGCGATGCAGATTGCCGTTCTGGTCGAAACAATGCGCCGCGAAGGCTTCGAAGTTCTCGTTTCCAGACCGACTGTTATTATCAAACGCGATGAAAACGACAAGCGCCTCGAGCCATGGGAGGTCCTCTACCTCGAGATGCCGAGCGAGTATGCAAATTCCATCCTGAAGGTCCTTAATGACCGCAAAGGTATCCTGCAGGACATGGAGACCAACGACGTCTCTGATCGCAGCCTCATCACTGCCAGTATCCCGACTCGTGGCATCATCGGCTTCGAATTCGAGCTCGTAAATATCACCTCCGGTCACGGCATCATGTCGCATCTCTTTGATGAGTATAAGCCGTGGGCTGGTCCTATCCAAACCCGCCAGGCTGGAACCCTCGTTTCCATGGACACTGGTCCCGCGACCGCCTACTCACTCCTCGCCCTCGAGGGCCGCGGAACCCTCTTCGTCAACCCCACCGAGGAAGTTTACACCGGAATGATCGTCGGCGAAAACTCCCGCGCCGATGACCTTCCAGTCAACCCAGTCAAGGCTAAGAAGCTCGACAACATTCGCTCCGCCACCAAGGAAAACACCGCGAAGCTCGCCCCCGCGCTTAAGTTCTCCCTTGAACGCGCCATCGAATATATCGACCCCGATGAACTCGTCGAAGTGACTCCAAACTACCTTCGTCTCCGCAAGCGTATTCTTGATCCCAACGTGCGGAAGCGCATGGCCAAGGCAGCCAAGATGGAGGGTTAAACTATCAATCAACAAAAAACCCCAAGTCCTCATGGGCTTGGGGTTTTCTTCTAAAATCGCTCTCTTCAATTGATCTGACGCTTCGCAGCCTGAGCTAGGAGATTTTCCAGCTCCTTCGAGAGACCATACTTGGGCAGCTCTTTAAGGAATATTTCCCAGTCCAAATCCATCCCTGAGCCGAGATAAGCATTGAGCCGGGTCGCGACCGTGGAATCGGCGAGACTCTTGGCATCCGGATAGGCCTCATTTAAAAAACCCCGGACATCCGAGAAGCGCGTCAGGTAGTACTTCTGATGATAACCCTCAGCATAAGTAAAGGTCTTCATTGGCAGAATCTTAGTCTGAACTTCAGCAGCTGAGATGCCACGACGAGCAGCCTCTTTCACAAGCGACGCTTCACCGATCTTCCTTTGCTCATCGTTTCGATAGAAAACCGCATTCATATACTGGCGACTTCGATTGATCTGATCACAGCGATGCCCATTCCAAAAAAGGTTAAGCATCTCATCGTAGCTCAATACTTCGGGATCATAGTCGATCGTGATGGCTTCGGTCTGATCGCCCAGCGAATAGTAATTGGGCTTTTCCTTGTCCCCTCCACAATATCCCACGCGCGTCCGCAACACTCCTTTAAGACTCCCAAACTGGGAATCCGGCCCCCAAAATCATCCCATCCCGAAGGTGGCCGTTTCGTATTTTTTATCGGCAAGCTCCTGATCGAGTTCGAGCTTCTTGGCGGCGACCTTGCCATCTTCTGTGACAAGCTTCTCGGAGGCGAGCGCGTGAATTCCAGTCATTGCTAAAAGAGTTCCAATTCCAAAAGTGGCGATTGTTTTAAGTCTCATCATATCTACTGCTTCTGGGAGGTACAATAGCCCAAAATGGTATTTATTCCAGCGCCCAAAACTATTTCTATAGTTATGCCTCATCCTCTGGAGCGTTATTTTAGCCATTAAACATTGGAAACCCTCTAATGCGTCAACATCGCCTCCGGAATCTCCCCCGGCTGCAACCACGGAACCATCATCGTGAGACGCAGAGGTTTTGCCGACTTCATGCGATAGAAGCGGAACGGATGCTTCCCTGCCTTGAGCTTGATCGTTCCCTTGATCTCCTCTTTCCCGGCCTTGAAGGCAGCATCGATCACCGTCGCTTCATGAATCCGAAGAAGAGCCAATTCCCCAGCGGGCACCAAGAATAAGTAAATCCCGTCTTTCGGCGCATTGAAATACCCGCTCACCAACGTTGCATTCCCTTTTGTCGGCTTGATCTGGCTCAGCTGATTCGCCGCTCCCGATTCAACAGACTCCAAGTCCTCCAGCTTACCCAACCACGGAGTTGAATTTTCAAAGCTCTGCCACTTTACTCCCTTTTGGTCGGTAAAATCCCCCAAGGGAGAGACAAACTCATCATCGTAGGGACGCTTCGCACGGGGCTCAGAGCGACGACGTTGCAGCACGGAGTCATGCATTTTCTTCTGCAGATCCGGAAGCTCCTTCGCCAGGTTCTTGGTCTGCTTCGGATCATTGATGATATTGTAAATTTCGAACAAATCAGTGTGCGTTTGAATGTTGTAGCGCACTCCCACATGTTGCCCAAAACGAATCATCTGCATTTGCTTTCGTACCGCACTCTTCCGCTTTTGCTCAAACTCCGGATAATTCGGGATCTTTCCTCCATTAAAATACTCGACATAAATCTGCGGTTCCTTCTGTCCCTCCGCTCCTGTCAATGTCGGCACCAAGGAAGCTCCATCACTCCTCGCGGGCGCTGCCACTCCGGCCAACTCTGCAAAAGTTGCCATCCAATCGTGTGCTTGACAGGGCAAGTCGCTCACGGCTCCTTTAACCTTCGAACCCGGCCATCTCACCAAGGCTCCCGCGCGGACTCCACCCTCATAAACATCTCGTTTAATTCCATCGAAAGGACCAAACGAATTAAAAAAATCCGGCCGATAGCCTTCCGGCAAATACGACTCCCTACTCGGCCCATTATCCGTTGTGAATACCACCAAGGTGTCCTCATCGATCTTCAATTCTTTAAGCAGATTCAACAGATCACCCACGCAGTCGTCAATACGACGAACGTTCGTGGCATACCGCTGATAAACATTCGGCCACGCCGTCTCCGGCGTCGAGGCATCCTGATCATGGTCCCACTTCGCCTTCGCGTAATCCGGATGGATGTAACTATCCTTCTTCCCCACCGCCGAATTAATCATCTCCCCCTTCTTCCCCAACCACTTTAGCCCTCCAGTGGGAAAGGGACTCGGTGGGAGTTGTAAAATCGCATGCGGCGTATCGTAAGCGAGATAGAGAAAGAAGGGCTTCTCCGGATCGGCCTCCTTTTGATCCGTGATCCACTTCTTCGCCCGCGCTGTAAAAAGATCCGTTGTGAAACACTTTGCCAAATCAGCAGAAATCTCACGCTCGTTCTCCCAAACCTCCTTCTTATCCTCCAGCGGATAATGCATGTGCCCATCACGGTGCCTCACGTAGCCATGGAAGAAATCAAATCCACGCTTCGTGGGATAACTTGGCCAGAGCTTCGGATCCCCTTTTTTCTTAGCCCGTTTTCCATGCTTCGCCTTCTCCTCTTTTCCTCCCCCTTGCAGTCCCCACTTTCCAATCGCCGCTGTTGTATAGCCAGCCCCCTTCAAGACTGTCGCCAGCGTATGATTATCCTCCAGCTCCTGATCGAACATATTGTCTCGGATATTCGCATGTCCCTGATGCACGCCCTGCAAAAGTGATCCGCGCGACGGCGCACAAACGGGTGCCGAACAATAGTAGTGTCGTAACTGAATCCCCTCAGCCGCCATCGCATCCAGCTCAGGCGTGATATGCCACGGCTCTGACTTGACTCCCTCCTCCTTCCTCAGGTTCTGAAAAAAGACCCCGTAGTCCCCATAACCGAGATCATCGGTGAGAATAAAAATGATATTCGGCTTCGACGCAGCGTGCACCAAAGACAAGGACAAACCTGACAAGACCAACAATCGACGGATCAACATACTTCTATCCTAGAGAACCCCGTCATCCCCGCAATCCACAAATCCCAGCCTAACCAAGAAGGGCAGGCAAGACTTCAACGTTGAACGTTCGATGTTGAACGTTCATCCTTCTCTTCCATGTTCCGCCTCCTTGTTCTAGTTCTCGCCGCCCACGCCTACGCGGCCCCGCCCACCTTCGATGACCCAAAACCTCAGCGCTATGAATTGAGAGCCCGAGCCAGCAAGATCGATCCCCGAGTTAAGGCCCATCCAAAGATCAATTTCCTCATCGAAACTAAGAGCGGAAAGCCTGCCGATTTCCAAGATGCCAGTGTCGATACCCGCGTCGCGCCGCGTGGCAAGCTCGTCATTTGGCTCATGGGACAAAACGGAGACTTCGCCCGACAGCTCAATAGCTATGGACTCCACACCATCCGCGTCCACTATGCCAATAAATGGTTCGGCATTTGCTGCCAAGGCCGACCCGTCTCCGAGCACTGCCGGGGAAACATCCGCCTCGAAGCCGCCACCGGCGAAGACCACTCCGACGAAGTCGCCATCCCCAAGCCCGACTCCCTCAAGGAGCGCGCCTTCCAATTCGTCAAATATCTCACCCAAGAGAACCCACAAGGAAAATGGGGCTACTTTTTGAATAAGGACAAAAGCGATCTTCGGTGGGATGACGTCATCCTCTCCGGCAGCTCACACGGTTCCACCACCGCCTGCCGCCTCGCAAAGCACACCAAAGTCAGTCGAGTCGTTGCCTTCTGCGGACCTCGCGATCAGCACCAAACCTGGCAGGCCCTGCCTTCGGCCACTCCGAAAAATCGCTACTTCGGATTCTCCCACGTGCTCGATATGGGCTGGGAAGTCGACCACTACTGCCGCTCCTGGGAACTCCTCGGTATGAACAACTACGGCCCCATCGTGAACATCGAAAGATCAAATCCTCCCTACAAAAATACGCGCCGTCTCGTCACCGACTACGACGTCGGAAATGACAGAGGAAAGGCCCACTCCGGAGTCCTCCCCCGCAAATACTCACCAAAAACAAAGAACGGTAAATACACCCACGCTGCCGTCTGGAAATACCTCTTCACCCATCCCGTCGATCAAGTCGGCACTTCCATGACGCCCGATGATTCCTGCCTGAAGGTTCATCCGCAGTAATGGATATGTTTCGGAATGCGGAAGCGAAGCCTGCCTAGCTTCACTCCGATGATCTAACACCTTGCGCTTTCAGGCCTTCCGCTATTCTCTTCGTTCATCACCGAACCTCAGTCAGTCCGCGAATTCGCCGAGCGTATCCTCCTCTCCAACTCTCTTGAGGAGAAACTCACGCACTCGCCCAAATCACTCACACTCGACCCTCCCCAGCGCGGCAGCTACCGCGCACCCGATCTTCCCGGTCGCCCAGCCGATCTCATTCCCTACAAAGCTCAACATAAAAACCACTTCCCCAGTGCCGAACAACTCGAGAACGAAGAACAGCGCGCCACCCTCCTTCACTTTTTCGCCAATCACGAGCTCCTCGCGGTCGAGCTCATGGCGCTCGCCCTTTTAAAATTCCCCGAGGCCCCCGACTCGTTTCGAAAGAGTATTCTCCACACTCTCAAAGAAGAGCAAAACCACACCAGATGGTATATCCAGCGCATGCAGGAATGCGGCATCCAATTCGGCGACCTTCCAGTCAGCCCAATGATCTGGAAACATATCGCTGATATGGAAAGCCCCCTCGATTACGTCTCGCGGCTTTCCCTAACATTCGAGCAGGCCAATCTCGATTACGCACACTACTACTCCAAAGTCCTGCACAATCTCGGTGATACCAAGAGCGCGAAGATCCTCAATACCGTTTACCAAGATGAGATCGCCCACGTCGGCCTCGGCATCAAGTGGCTTCGACGCTGGAAGGAAAAATCGCAGACCGATTGGGATGCCTGGCACAAACAACTTCACTTCCCCCTCTCACCGATCCGCGCGAAGGGCGTCACTCCCTTTAACGAAGAAGCCCGCAGCAAAGCCGGATTGAGTGAAGATTTTATTGCCTCCCTGAAGCGCTACCAATCCTCGCGCGGACGCTCCCCTGATCTTTGCTACTTTAATCCCTTCGCCGAAATCGAATTCTCCCAACCCGGCTGGACCTGTCCACGCAAGTTGCATGAACTTGCGGCCGATCTCGAACCCGCCTTCGCCCTCTCCGCCCCCTCACAAGACGACATTATCCTCATGCGACGTCTCCCCGACGACGCCCAGCGCGACCGCCTCGCCCGCTTCGGCCTCACCTTCCCCGAAGTCCTCCCACTCTCCGAAATCGCCGCCGTCAAAAAGAACCGTAAACTCCGCTTCATCCGCCCTTGGGCCCAACTCTCCCCGCTCCTTTCCAAGTCTGCCACCTTGAAACTACGCGATCTCCTTCCCGAACATCTCGTCGCCATCCCCTCGCAGCTCTGCCAAGACGAAACCTCCGATTTCATCGCTCTTCATCCCTTCGAGAATTGGGTCGCCAAAGAACTCCACGGAGCTGCCGGACGAGGCATCCACCGCTTCACAAAAGAAACCGTTGATCAGCTCCCGAAAAAGCCTCTCCTTATCGAACCTTGGCTCGAGAAAATCCACGAGATCTCATTCCTCTTCCAACGCAACCCGGCGCACGAAGGCGGCCTCCGCTCCATCGGTATCGTCCACCAGGAAACCTCTCGTGATGGCCAATGGCTCAGCTCAGAATCACGTGCCAAACCATCGCAAGGCCTTATCCCCGAACTCGCCTGCCTCCTCAATCAAGTCGTCTTCCCTTCGGTAAAAGAAGACCTCATGCCCGCTCTTGAAGCTCTCCTAAGCGAAGACGACTACCATGGCCCCCTCTGCATCGACTCCTTCTTTTACCGCGACCCCGATGGCTCCGTCAAATGGCAACCCGTCGTCGAAGTCAACGCCCGTTGGACGATGGGCCGAATCGCCCACCAACTCCGCCTCAAAGTCGCCCCCAACCGCTCCCTCAAGCTCACCACTTGCAGTCCTTTAGAAGCGAAAGAACTTTCTCCCCCTGAACCAGACGGCAGCCACTTCCGCTCGGGCGCAATCGCCCTCGGCGTTCCCAGCGCGTCATCCTCCCGCGTCCCAGTCGTCCTCCTCAACTAAGCTCCTAGAGAGAGGTCCTATTGGCCAGCAGCCTCATTCATACCAACCCCATACGGCACACGGAGTTTCCGATACTGTGCCAAATTATTCACTGGAGGTGGACCTCACCGGAACAACCAAATCATGTCCACTTTGAAGGGATAATCCCTTTTGAAACAAAAAGATCGAAGAGACCAGTTAACGACTCCGATCCAGATGCACACATGAAAAGTTGCTTCTTCAAAAATGTGACCGATTCGCGGAACTTGGGAGAATTCCCCCAAGTTCTAGTGACTATACCGTGGCCGAGTAAGAAGGCAGTCATCTCGCAAAAGCACCCGGCTCTCTCCAACTCCGCGAAGCGCTAGAATTGAGAATTTTAAAATAAACATTTGTCTCCTCTGTTTTACGGAGTGGTCTTATTACATCTCGTTTTCATTCTCCATAACAGGGAGGATAACCGTAAGCGCCAAAAAATTAGGCAACGACAGCGCGGCTGCGTGATCCGCTAAAACCCGCTCACCTGCCGGACACTCAGCTCGTCTTCTATCAAGCATAGAAAAAGTGCTTCCCGAAAATCGAGAAGCACTTTTAAAATTACTTGCTCCAACAGGCTCTAGCCTTGGTAGGAACCTTCCACGCGTGCCGCGACATCGCGATAGCCGTAGTCGATCTCGTAAATCTGCTTAAAGCACTCCAGCCCTTCATCCTTGCGGTCAGCATCGTGGTAGATCACTCCCAATTCGAAGAGGATTTCCTTCTTGGTGGAATCCATTGCTATCAGCTCCGCATTGGCATCGCTTAGCTGCTTGATAGCAAGATCAACCATCCCCTTTGCATAGAAGGTCCGACCGAGGAGAAGGAGAACCTTGGTGCGGATGTGCGGGTTGCGTGTGGCCTGCTGCAGGTGAGGAATCGCCTCACTGTGCTTTCCAGCATCGTAGAAGGCATAACCGAGTTCGTAGCGAAGCTTCGGATCGGTGGGGTTCTGATCGACACGCTGCTTACACTCGACAAGGCGCTCATCAAGACGTCCTGCCTTAATTTCGACAAGCTGGGATTGAAGGTCGGCATTGTCCGGATCTGCGGCCGCTTGGGCTTCGAGATCGGCAATCCCCAAGGCCTTGGATTTGTCACCCATAGCTTCCGCCTTTGAGCGGAGTGCAACGTCCCCGCCAGAGACCTGGTGGGCCCAGTCGAAGAACTGTTGCGCACTGGCCCAATCTTCGAGCTGCTCGTAGGTCGCGGCGAGATCTTTAACAACATTAAGATTGTTTGGATCCTCCTGATACTTGGCCGCCAAGATTCCGACCTTTTCAAGGAGCTGGTCCTTAGTCAAAGCGGAGCGGGAAGCCATCTCGAGTTCGGCAGCTTCATCACTCTTGATGATGTCTCTAAAACTGGACGACTCTGAGAGATTGTTCTTCTGCATCGAGGCTTTCGCTGAGCAGTCTTTCTCCCCTTTGATAGCGGCACCATCGGACTGATCCTGCCTCACAATATCTTGGTATACTATCGCAGCTTCGGCATGCATATCCCGCAGGATGTAGAAATTGGCTAGCTTATGAGAGAGTTTGGTGTTCTCGGGATTTCCTTTCTTTGCGGTCTCGAGAGCGAAGGCTGCAGTGGAGAGAAGATTGACCTTCAGGCAGGTGTCGTGGAGAACATCATTGATGGCTCCGTTGAATGGGTCCTTTTCAAGCTCCTTCTCAATCGCCACGAGAGCAGCGACGGGATCTTTCTTGCTGGCGCGAGCCAAGGTGCCGCCACCTCCTCCAGAAGTCCCAAAGAGACCTTTTTTTCCGGAACCAGGAGAGGCCCCGGTTTCATTGATTTCGGCTTGCCTAAGAAGCTTCCGTGCGTTTAAGAATCCCGGCTCTTGCTTGAGGATAGCCTGGAGGAATTTCACGGCATAGCCGGGGTTCTTGCGCTCGACGCTGGCCTTCGCGCTTTTCCAGTGATCTTTGAGCTCTGCGGGAAGTTCCGCTTCGGTAATTTCTCTAATGTCTGACATATGTGTGCGTTGATCGTAGGGTGACTTTCAAAATCAAGCGAGAATCTAACCCCTTGGCAAGCGTACAGGACAAAAGTAGAGATTTTCCAGCTTGAGAAGGCAAAAAAAGCCGACCTTTCGTCTGCTTTTTGAGGGATCTTAAGGAATCTGAGGATTTATGCTATCGGCGACGGCGAAACTTCATGAATCCTGCTCCACTCTTCGAGGGTGGATGAACGGACCTTGATTTGCTCTTACTCGGTGCAGTGAAGAGCGACTCCTTTTTAGGAGCAGCCTGAGGGAGTTCACTTTCTTCAAGAGCACCTTTAGGAGGAAGTAGGCCGGTGTTTGGAAGAGACTCACGAGCTTCCAAAGTAAAGGGGCTCTCAGTTTCATAACCATCACGGAACTCACCATACTTGTCAGTATTACTGATAATCTGTGGTCGGAGTATCACCACGAGTTCGTTGCGACCTCCACTCTTTGTCGTGCTCTTGAACAAATTTCCTATACCGGGGATTCTGCTTAGAAAAGGCAGCCCTGTTACTGTCTTACGCTCATCATCGGTGATCAATCCCCCGAGGATAATGGCCGCGCCATTTTCTACCGTCACGGTGGTCGTCAACTCTTCGGTTGAAATGTCGGGAACGGTCAACTCACCAACCGTCCGGTTGTTTCCAATGTCGTCACGAACCAGTGAAATCTCGAGAGTTACTTTATCAGGACCATTGATCAGCGGCTGAATTTCAAGCTCCAGCACGACATCTTCGTATTCGATATTCGTCGTCGTCCCGCCATTGTTCACCCCACCTGTGAAGGTGTTTGCAGGAATGGCAATCCGTTTACCTGAAGAAATACGAGCGACGCGATTGTTCCGGGTAGTGATGACCGGACGGTCAAGTGATTTAAAGTTCGAGGTTCCTTCCAGGGCATTCACAAAAACTCCGAAATCATCGAATGCGCCGTATAAGGACATTCCATTTCCGCCAGCGCCTGTGGCTGTCAGAAGTCCGGCAAGATCAGTAAGAGTCCTGGGATCTAAAGTCGCTGGAGTGCCTGAGCCACTGTCGAAGGAGAACCTCCCCGCCCCGCCATTCTCTGCTCCTTGAATGAGCTGTGCCAATTCGATACCAAAGTTCATGTTATCTCCGAGCCCATAGCTTCCGATCACGGCAGAGATCACAACTTGGTCACCCTCGGTATCGAGTCCTTCCAAGAGGTCCTTCACGATCTGGATGTGATGAGGAGGTCCATTGACAATGATGGAGTTCTCGATGTTGTTCGCTACCAAGAGCGTCTTTCCACCCACGATCTGAGCTTCGGGAGCAGTAGGAATGTCCTGGGCTTGCAACGAAGTCCGGCTTCCACCGCCACCCGCGCCACCCGCGCCACCCGCGCCACCCGCGTTGTTGTTACTACCGGTATTCCGGTTATTCTGGGTCTGATTGGCCCGAGCACCACCTGCCGCTCCTCCTGCCGCCCCTCCTGCCGCGTCCGAGCTCAGAGTGGCCTCGATCGCATCGTAGGCGATGGGAAGAAACTCTCCCACTCGCAAAAACTTAAGGCGGTAGGTAAATTGGTTCTCTTTAGAGTTAGGAATATCGTAGCCCTCAATGAGTGCGCTAGCCGTCGCAATGTCTGAAGGACGGCCCACCAAGAGAATCCGACTTGTGCGAGTATTTGGGAGAATTCGCAATGGAATGTCAACCCCTGCCCCAGAAGTCCCACCGGCGGCAGCTGGCAAGCCTGGAGGCGCTGCAGCTCCTGTTCTGCGGGTCACTGTGGTAGATTTTGCACCGGACTGCTGGTTGTAAATCTCATTGAGTTGCTCGGCAACTTGATCCACATCGGAATAGACTAATTTAATCCAAGCTTCAGTGATTTCGCTGGAGACATCAATATCTGCCTTCAACTTGATCAGTTGCCGAATGAGCGAGGAGTTTTCTTTGATGATCAATGAAGAGGCATTAGCCACCGCCGTAAGACTGCCACCAGGAGTATTTCCACCCAGAACCTGTTGAAAGACCCGAAGAGCTTCGTCGGGTTTGAGATTCTTGAAGTGCATCCGGTAGGTGACCATCTGGTCCGTAAGAGGAAGATCTATAGCCTCATCAATATAAGCCGTAGGAGCGGCGTTTGGGGGAGCGGGACCCGATGCGACAATCCGAACAATATTAGGATCGAGCGGATCAGGGAGGATTGAGAGTCCTTCAGCGAGAAGGGTAATCTCGAGAAGCTTGGCCGCTTCCGCATTGGTGAGCGGTCCCTTTTGCACGAAGTAGGCCTGCACCGTGGACGCCTGCGACGTGAGGATGACCCGCTTTTGGGTATAGAGAAAGTAAAGCTCAGAGGCATCAATCCCGGTCATCTCAGGACGGAGAATCGAGTCACCATCGGCTACGGCGATGGCATTGGGATCATGCTCCTTCGAAGCACGGACGGCTAGGCCTGGTGTCGGTGTCGGTGTCGTTTTTTCAGGAACAGCGGGCGTTGCACCAGGAAAACCGGGAATTCCCGGAGGAGGGACTTGCTTTTCAGGTTCCTGAGCCCCGGCGAGAACCGTGAAGCTAAAAAGGAGTGCGAGAGATCGTTTCATGAGATAGTGGAATCAGATTAGTAAAAATTACTTTTGTGGAGTCGGAATGTGGCGAGTCCGGGGAGTTTTCTTGGGAGAGATATTTTTTGGGGGAAGTGCCGGTTTAAAAAAACACTACTTAGGCTTCGGAATGTAGCGTGTCCGAGGAGGTTTCTTGGTTTCCTTGGCAGGAACGGTTTTGGTGGCGCCCGCAGGAAGGCCAGGAGGAGCTCCCTTTCCAGCAGTCTTTTGAGCTGGCGTGTTGGTCTTCTTCTTATTCGAATTGACAACAGGCGCCTTGCGGAGGACCAGATACTTAGAGTCAAACTTCACCCAGCCACGGTGAGGGCCTTTTTGAATATGCACCTCACTTTCGAGATAGCTTCCATCTGATTTCTTGACCTCAAGAACGGCGAAGTCTTTCGCAAGTTCCTCGTTACTGGGAACTCGAACACGCTCCTTGGTGTTCTTCTTGTTCACCAAGGTGACCACCTTTCCGCCCACGTACTCCTCGAGACCCACGAGGACCCAGTCGTCGATGTCATTTTTAACACCCCCTTCCTCAGGTGGCGGAGGAGGATCACTAATTGGCGAGTTTTGCCAAAGATGGTTATAGCGGCTTACAATGTGAGTTTGCGGCGGTTCTACCGCGCAAACTTGTAAGATAAGAGTGAGGGAAATAAGGATAGCTTTCATCGGACTAGAGGGCTGGGTCTTCAGTTGGAGGGATGATGAATTTCTCGACCTCAATTTCACAGTCGACTTTAGTAAGATCATTATTCACGGGCTTCATATCAAATTTGGTCATCACCTGAAGTTGGCGATTCTGGCGAAGAGTCATGAGCCATTGCTGGATCTGCTGCTCCATTCCGGTCACCTTGTAGCGGACCCGAACGCGGTTGTAATGAACCCCTTCCTGCCAAGGGAGAATCTTCTGATCTTTCGTAATCAGGCCCCGCTTCTTCGCTTCACGTTCAACGAAGGACTGCAGTGAGGCTTGGGCAGTTTGATAAGCGATGGGCTTCCCTTCACTGCGCTCGAGCCAGCTCTTGGCATTTACCCAATCATCGCCTCGAAGCATCACTTTCTCCGCCTGCTGGAACTTCAGTTCCGCTGCGGCCTTGCGACTGGAGAAAGTGAGCTTCTTAGACTCGTAGAGATTTTTATAGGCCAAAACATTGAACACCAGGAAGAGGGCGCCAAGAAGGAGGGCTAGGAGAGATTTTTCGCGGGACGACATGTGATCGGTAAATTGTTAAAGGGACACCTTCGCTGAATATCTAAAGCCCCAGGCACCTGTTCTTGTCTGTGATTCTGGCTCAATCGTCCATTCATACTTCTGGAGCTCTTCACTCTTTTTCAAAGCGATGGCAAATTTAGCAATATCGTTGGTGTCCGCAGCTTCACCGGAGACGAAAATCTCGCGACTCATCGACAAGCCCTCGCCCTCGACGAACTTAGGCTGATTGTAAATCGTCACCTGCGTGAGGCGCACCTTCCGTTCCGGCTTGTTGGGCAGGCACTCAGCAACCCGGTGGTAAACCTCGTAGGGATAAAAGTCAGATTCGACAACAGGGGCAAGCTCGAACCACTTGTCCTGCAGGGCCATGAGCTGGGTTGTTCCCCCACTCAATTCCGTGACTTTGCGCTCCGCCAGATTGGCTTCCTTTTCTGCCTTTTTGATATCGAGGAAGAAGTATCCAGCAAGCCCAATATAGACCAGCACGAGGGCGGCAATAGCGATCATGCGATTCCGCTTGGAGGCCTTTTCCATGCGCTCGGCCCGCACGTCTTCCGGAAGAAGCTTACTAGGTGGCGTTGGCCAAACTGGACTAGGTTTGGGAGAAGACTGAACTTCAAGCCCAAGCCCACGGGCGAATGATTCTATCTCCTCGGGCCGGGCGTCCCCTGTTCCACCGCTTGTCCACAGGACGGCCTCTCCGGGCTTTTCAGGAAGAAGCCCTTGAAGCTGAAGTTGGGTCATCGCCAGTCGCACGTCTTTGCCTGCGCGATCATCGAGACGCTCGCCAGGAAGACATTGAAAATAAAGCACCTTGTCTCCATGACCGATCCCGAAGACCCAGCGACCCAGCTCCTTCCAAACCGCAACCTTTCCTGCGGGAAGTGAGAGACAGCGTGGAGAAAGATCGAAAGCTTTCGGACTCCGCTTCGGCAGATCCCCTTCCCGGGGTGGCGAAAGGACAACGGCAGACAAGGAAGTTTCCTCCTCATCGATCGCATAAACGAAATGATCAGTCAGCTGTCCTCCATCAAGTGAAGGGCGCACTCCATTACGCTCCAGATGCATCTCAGCGAGATCATCGATGAGGGCGAGGTCCGTCGTTTGGGCCCGGAATGGAAGTGCCACCAGCTGACGCACCGGTAAAGCCATCTGGATAGGTCCCGCAGGCAGGCCGCTCACATCAAGAGCTCGATATTGCTCGCTCTCTGAGTGCCTACTTAGACCTTCAATGGGCGAGCCGTTCCAAATTTCCCAGCCATTGGCTCCTGGAATCAGAAGGGTTAGATCTCCTTTTTTAGTGCTCATTTTACAAGTTCTTCTCTACGGTCAAGGATGGTGGGGTTTCCACTGCGGTTATTGAGGATAAGCACAAGTTTACGGCGGATACCGCCAGAGAAACCAACACTTTCGATACGATCAGTCGATCCTTCATCTGAAAATCGATCTTCTTTCTTTCCATCATTGTCTTCATCGAGACCTAGCTGGGTAATGGCAGCCTGTTTCGAGACGCCTGGATCATCTTCGGTATTCTTAATCCCATCGGGACCAAGTCGCATGTCTACGACAGATTCGGCATCGACCACCTCCCCCTCCGCGGCAATCGCCATGAACTCAGCCGAGGCCTCCCCCACGTCGAGTCCTTTATTCGTGTATACCGTGAACCAATCGCGCCAACGAGGCTGAGCCGCTTCCACAAGGGCCATTCCCTTCACGAGACGCATCTCATCGAGCGAGTAAAAAGGCCGATTATAGGGCTGATTATAAATTCCTAGGGTTTCATACCACTCAAACTCCGCTCCGTTGAGCTCCTCTCCATCTCCCTTATCCCACCAATCCAAAAGAGCATCGGCGATCTCCGACTGCATATCCGACTCGATTCCCCAGTAATCGAAAATTTGGCGGAGAAGCGCTTTATCGCCCTTTCCTAAAATATAGTTGATGTCGAAAAATTGTCCTTCCGAGGTAATCTCGACATTGTAGCCGGTCCCATCTCCAAAATTTTGCTTCAAGAGAGGGTCCCACTTATTCACGAGAGAATTCGATGCCACCGCCAAGCCTTTTTCAGCCTGCTGTCGCGCTTCAATCCCGGAAGTTTGCGAGGCCACCACATCAACCTGATAGGAAACGACACGCATCAAGGTGACAATCGCCAAACCGAGAATGGCCATGATCCAAAAGACCGCGACCAAGGCCGCGCCACGACGCTGAGAGGGCTGCGTAATCATCTCGCCGGGGTGGTGGTTTGCTGGGGGTTCTGCCTTTTGGGAATCCAAAAGACCCGACGGATAACTTCGCCATTCAGCCCGAAGGCGATATTGAGTTCGACCTGGGTCGGAAGACGAGCAGTCTCCCATTCATAGAGACCCACTTTGGGATCGGTCCAATCGACCGGATAAGTTTTCCCACTCCCACTTAGGACGCGCCATTCACAAAGACGCACTCCATTGAGCAAGGTGATGCTGGCAATCGGTTCAATCCCCCGCTCTGCGAGAGATTCCTCTGAATCGAGAATGGGCTCATCAAAATACTGCAGCACAATATCCAGCTGACCATCACGGAGAGGAGTCGTCGTAATCCGCATCGCCTCCGAGGAGAGCGAAGTGCCACCCCAGTTAAACGAGGTGGGAACATTTTGGAAGGTCATGTCCGAGAGATACTGCTCGCCCTGCTCATTGAAAGTCAGCTCCATGCGAGCATTGCCAGGGAGCTTTTCAAAATGGCGCCGCATCAGGGTGAAAAAAGCATCCTGCGTGATTTGTTCGTTCTGCCGATCCACCGTCAAGCGCGTCGTCTTGATCGTGGCATCCGCCAAATTCATGATCGAAGTGACCAAGAGCCCGGAAATAATCATCGCGAGGACGAGTTCGAGAAGCGTGAAACCACGCGGTGAGCGAGCAGCGTGGATTTTCATGGTTTGTAGAGTCTCAAATTACGCCAGCCTTCCGCGATGACTTCACGCTGCTGTCCATTCTTATACCAAGAGGCTATTACCGTGATACGAAACATCTGCTGAAGAACACGGCCCTCTTCATTCTCAAGTTCCAAGGGCTCGACGACCGTCAGAACTTCCATATTATTCTCGCCCACCATGCTGAGAGTCTCTCCCTCTTCGAGAGAGGAAAGGGTGAGCGCTTCGGTGAGAGCGCTGTCGACCACTTGGGCGATCTGCATTTGCTCGGAAACAAGCCGGGAGTTCTTGCGCATCGCGGAGAGCGCCCTCGTGAACCCCACCGACATCACCGCAAAGATCATCATCGCCAACACCACCTCCATAAGGAGGAAGCCGCGCCGACGCTTTCTAACTGCGAGAATCTTCATCTTTTTGCGGTAATCGTGAGCTCCTCGTCTTCCGCCAATCCGGTAAGCGGGTGGTAAATTCGGGCAAGGCTAATATCACCAAAGTCTTTCGAAAGCTTCAGTGAGAGTGGTTCACATAGGCCGTCGGGCTCAAGAATCCAGCTCTCCGCCTTCTTGTCGTCTAAGAGGACAAAATCCAACTGCCCCCATCGGCGGATTAAAATTTCATAATCTTCATTGATAAACTCGATGCGGGGCCAGTTCATCTCTTCCAACTGCCTGACGCTCGACCGTTCCCGTTCCCGTTCATCCCCGCCGTAGCTTCGCGCCTCTTGAGGATTCGCCAACGGCCGAAGCTTCGCTTCAAACTGAGTGAGTTCAATCACAAAAGGTTGCTGATACGTGACGGCCAGCGCTCTTCCCTGCCTCACCATATCCTCTATTTTGCTGTGCTCCTCACGGAGACTTTGCTCCTCCTTGGGCGAGCTCATAATGACCACCGCGGCCCCAAGCACGACTGCTGCGACAGTGAGGACCACCACGATTTCCAGCAGGGAGAACCCTCTCCGAAAGGAGCGGGTTCTGGATCTTGCTTGCTGAAGGATCACGGCGGTATCGGGGAATTGCTGAGTTTTACTTATCCTGACTACTCAGATCATCCTCGTTTCCAAACACCTTGTCAGGACCGGCACTCACCAGCTCGTAGCTTGAGGGGTTTTTCGAACCCGGCATGTTATATTGGTATGCGATATTCCATGGATCCTTGGGAATCTCAGGGAGTGACTGGGTCCAATCACGCGGAATCGGAGAGGTGCCGGGCTTATTTACCAAGGCTTCTAATCCTTGCGCCTCCGTTGGAAAACCTTGTTTCCCAAGCATCTCATAGGTGTCGATGTGACTCCCTACCGTATTAAAGTCACTGCGGACCCGTTGGATTCGTGCTTTTTCTCCGAAGGATCTGGAGGAGAAAATCACGCCGCCCAAAATCACCCCGATGATTCCCATCACGATGACCATTTCAAAAAGGCTGAATCCACGAGCGAGACCGCGGAGCTGTCGGTTTGTAGTAGTTGATTGAATTTTCATACTGTCTCTGGCTGGACGTTACACAGAAAAGAACGCTTCAGAAACCGAAAGTTGTCAGTCCTTTTTTAAGAGAATTGCAGGAGATTTGACTCAAAGGACTTCCCTCCCGAGATTTGGAGTTTTTAGTCACCGCAGTTCTCACCATCTGATGGCCCTTGAAATCGTCCCCCTTCGCCCTTTTCCTTCCTTTCCGCAAAAAGCAAAACCTTCCACGGAGCCCCCTCCCTTCTTGGTATTCCAACAGGTAAAGGATGCGAAACTGCCGCAAATATCATCCACCCTGCATCGCATTCCCTCGGTTCTTATTCGGTCGATGCTAGCTCTTTTGGGATGACTTCCGGGACCTCGTGAAAGCGATTCCTTGAGGATAGATTCACGGCTTGGAGTTCTCCGGCCTCTTTCTTGATGCCGACATGACCGGCTACCCCTTGCTCGACGCCGCCAAGGTGATGCGCGAGTTCATCCTGAAGTTTTCCCAGCCAGCGAGGAGCTAAAAGGCGTTCTCTACGAGGTTCACGTCCGGTTTTTCACCTTCCTGCAGGATAATTTCCACCACGTCGTAGCGCCAGGAAATGGTCCTACGGAAGTCTTCTTCTTCGCCCCGATGTTCCTCCGCTAGCAATCGGAGCCATTCGAGGGCTCCTCTCTGAATCAGATCCTGCTTATCCCGATCCACTGCCTCCAAGGGCCGGCCGAAGCCTCTCCTCGTGCGAGTTTTCACTTCGACAAAAACGAGCTGATTGAGCTCCTGTCCTCCCCTCATGACCAAATCAACCTCCCCTCCTTGCGGAGCGCGAAAGTTCCGATAGAACAATTTCCAACCCTTTCTCTGCAGGTAACGAGCCGCAATTCGTTCCCCAAGATGGCCCACCTCCATGTGGCCAATCCGCTCGCCTTTAATCGTCAACCGGGAGACAGAGTTGAGCAACGGGCTGAAACGAGCGACGGTGGAGCGGACACGGCCCATGCCGCGTGAGAGCTTCCAAATGTGCTTTTGTCCCATATCCCTTATGACGTTCGAAACCATATTCAGGATAACATTTAGCGCCCTCTCTCATGATACGATCTCGCGTTACTTTGGCTAAAATACTTGCCGTGGCAATAGAAAGACTCTTTCCGTCTCCTTTTACGATCCCTTCATGCGGGAAAGGATAGTTCGGAACGGGTAATCCATCGATGAGACACATTCCCGGAGTCACTCCTAACTTCTCCACCGAACGGGCCATTCCTGCGTGAGTCGCCTTGAGGATATTGACCTCATCGACTTCTGCTGCCTCCACCACACTCACGGCCCATTGCAGGTCCTCAATCTCGATCAACTCATCGTAGATCGCCTCCCGCACTTTCTCGCTGAGCTTTTTCGAATCGTTGATCTTAGGATGAGAAAAACCCTTCGGAAGAATCACCGCACCCACGACAACCGGCCCCGCGAGTGGCCCCCTTCCCGCCTCGTCTACCCCGATCACCGGGTTGCATCCCGCCTTGGCGTATCGATTTTCATATTCCCAATCCGGCACGTCCTGAAGAGATGGAAACTCCATTGCGATGTCAACCCCCCTGTCTTCGAGTGGACATTGCGACCCTCTCATCCAAAGAAGAGCACACCGTCGCTTCTTCACTATTCCTTGTTCTGAGCGCCGCTCCATCATCAGCCCTTGTCGTGATTATCTCAGATTTGGTTCCTGCAGGAAGCGCTCTTGAGGACTTCATCACCAGCAACTTCTCGAACATTACCGAGATTCGCCACGCCGACTACGCCAATTCTTCTTCAGGCAGCTTGGACGCCCTCAACAGCACCGGAACCCTTATTGCCGGAAACGAGACCACAGTGACCGCAGCTGGAGCCGAAGTCCTTGGAGTTGCCGCCGGGACCTATGACTTTTTGATAGCAAGTGCTCCGGCCGCCGATTTAAAGACGATCATTCGAATCTATCCCGGACGATCTCCACCCTGCTTCTTGCGCTGGTAACGATTCCGATAGGCACGTGGTGACTCCCCAATCAGCGCGGAGAATTTACGGGAAAAGGCACTGTGGTCATAAAAGCCAACCTCGAGCGCAATGCTCGTCACAGGTTTATGACTCGTCGTCAGCATTTCGCAGGCTCTCAGAACACGCAACCGCATAACATACTGAATCGGCGTTGTCTTGTAGGCCTCTTGAAAACGTCGCTCCATTTGACGCATCGAAAACCCGGCCCCTTTTGCGATCGCGCTCATCGATGTTTTCTTCGCGAAATTCCCCATAAGTGATTCAGTCACCGACTTCAGCTGCTCGTCACCCTCCACTTGGTAACTGCGCACCAATCCACAAAGTCCGGCGATTTCACCACTTCGGGTAAAGAGAGGAATCTTGTCGGTTGTATACCATCCGGGAATCCCCATCTCATTGGGAAAAAGTTCCACCATATCGTTCATCGCTTTGCCGCTCTCCAGAATTTGTCGGTCGTCTTGCGCGAATTTCTCCGCCATTTGCGGCGGAAAGATCTCATGATCTGTTTTGCCAATGAGTTCGCTTTCGTCTTTAAAACCACAATGATGAACAAAGGCTCGATTCCCCGCCATCAGCCCCAAGTGCGAATCCTTCGCAAAATACATCATGTTAGGAAGACACTCGAAGAGATCCCTCACCGTTCCCGGTTGAAGGGTCTCGATCCATCGTGAAACGCTCTCACTACTCATGTCGTAAAAATACACAAATATTCCGATCTCATACAAGCCCATCTTCCATTCGCGGTATAACGTCCCACATTAGATATGTCGAACTCACCAAACATCGCGATCGTTGGACTTGGCTTTGGTGCCGAATTCATCCCCATATACCAACGCCACCCAAATGCCAATCTCGTGGCCATTTGTCAGCGCACGGAATCCGCGCTCAACGAGATCGGAGATAAATACGGCATCGAAAAGCGCTACCATAATTTCGAAGACGTCCTCGCTGATCCCGCGATCGACGCCGTCCACATCAACTCACCCATTCCCAATCACGCCGAGCAAACCATCGCCGCCCTCAAGGCTGGCAAGCACGTCGCCTGCACCGTCCCCATGGCGACCTCCGTCGAGGACTGCAAAACAATTGTCGAACTCTCCGCCTCCACGGGCCTGAAATACATGATGATGGAAACCGTCATTTATGCACGCGAGTTTCTCTTCATGAAAGAGCTTTACGATAATGGTGAACTCGGCAAGCTCCAGTTTCTCAAAGCCTCTCATCAACAAGACATGGACGGTTGGCCGGGCTACTGGCCCGGACTTCCTCCCATGCACTACGCCACTCACTGCGTCGGCCCCCTTCTCGGACTCGGCCGCCACGAGGCCGAATACGTTTCCTGCTTCGGCTCCGGCACGATCCGCGAAGAAATGCACGAATGCTACGGATCACCCTACGCCATCGAAAGCTGCCACGTCAAATTCAAGGACTCAGACCTCTCCGGCCTTGTCTACCGCTCCCTCTTCGACGTCGCCCGCCAATACCGCGAATCGATCGAGGTCTACGGTGACAAAAAA
>Ga0209830_10001315_pt1 | contig 22222 bp, 27 predicted proteins | sample ArcticOcean_MG_C_12_FD_187439 | JGI IMG/M metagenome (GOLD analysis project Ga0209830, IMG submission 187439) | Marine microbial communities from western Arctic Ocean - ArcticOcean_MG_CB8_130 (SPAdes) (version 2) | ecosystem: Environmental > Aquatic > Marine > Oceanic | place: Arctic Ocean...
TAAAAAAAAAACGATAAAGGAATTGGATCAACAAAGAAAGGAAAATCGGGATAGGGAAAAAAACAAAAACCGCGATACGTCGATGATGTCTCTTGAAATTCCGGCGTTTGAAATTCCGGCGTTTGAATTCATCGACAAGATGACATCTATGTGCTGTAGCGCTCTGAATACGTACGACATGGGTCTTGATTTTTACGACAGCGAAGAATCGCTGCACCAAATCATCAAAGAGAATATGATGGAAGAAGAAGAATTTTCCACTTACAAATTCTCAAAATTCATTCTCAATAAATCAAAAAAACATTCTGCAAAGATGGTTCTTATTGAGCTTGAAAATCACGGAATGGAACTGAAATACTGTTGGGAAAATGCTAGCGTTGATATTAAGGATTTATCTCGTAAAGAGAAGGCGGTGTCTTATTTCATTCAAATTGGGGATATTTACACGTTCCAGCAAGTTTTTGATTTTTTTGAACCTGACGGTGTCAGTAATTTCATCGAAGGAGTTGAGTGAAGATACCGGTAACATTTAAAAAATACGCATTTATTTTCTTTAATTTGTGAGTAATCAACTATATATAGAGAAATAATTGTTTGACAATTCAAAACAAGAGATCAAATCGCCAAAGATGAGGTTTCTCCCCATCGTCAGTTTGGGGTTGGTGATGGCGGCGACGCTCACGTCAGCCCAACCGACGCCCGCCGACGGCACGCTCACGATGACGTGCTCGTCACACGAAGTATCCGCGGACGGAAAGAAAGTCACCGCGTTTTTCAACCACCCGGACGTGGGTTTGATCGTCGCGGAGAAGTTGGACATAGTGTCGCCTGACTACTCGGAGTTCACGTACATCAACGGTGCGCTTAAAAAGAGCGAGAGCACCGTGGTGGACGCGCAATGCGCGTACGCGGGTTCGGCCGAAGGCGCACCCCTCGCAGCAGTCGTCCTGTTCACGTGCGGTGCGAGGGGCGCGCGCGCCACGATCACGTTTCCGAATTCGACCTCGTTACATCTGAGGAAAACTGCGGACCTCGATGTTTTCGGCGGCGTTTTTGCGGGAACGATCCGTGTTGAGACGGAGGCGGACTCGGCTGCGATGGGGTTTAACCATCTCCACGTTAACGACGAGGTGGAGTCTACACCCGCGATTGATATCGACGATCTCGTCGATCTCGCCCCTTTCGAGGAGAGTTCCTCGAAACACCGCCGATCGTTGTTGTCATCGGACGTGGCCGTGGTTTACTTCGACTACGTCTTTGTCTCGGACGACAAGCGTTATGCGAACTACGGAGGTGATGTCGACGCTGTGAAAGCGGACACGATCGATGAGGTGGCCGCCGTTAATGCCATGTACCTTATCGGCAACAAGTTCACGCCCCAAATCCAATTTCGTGTGAAAACCCAGATCGTATGGGCGCAGAAACCCAGTCAAATGGACGCGGCGAACGTCGGTACAGGCTCCACGGGAAGTTACGGCAAGTCTGTTTCCCCCCCCGACGGCGAGAAGATGCGAGAAGAGTTCAAGCAATGGATTTTTGAGACGACGTATTTCAACTTCACGGGGTACCTCAACTCGGGAACCGTTCAAACAGGAACGGGAGGCGGGACCAGGTTCGCTCGAGTCGGTGTGAGGGCCTCGTTCGAAGATTTCCTTGTATTCGGGCCCGCATATGAAGATGTCCAAGGAGCCGCCGGATGGCACCTCCTGAGCGGTGAGTCCCATTTTCAAAGGGCCGGTAATGACGTTCTCGGATTTACCGAATTGGGGCAGGTATGTAGGGGCAGCAACAGCTCGGTTTGGAGAGGTGGTTGCGAAGTCGCCATTGATTACTTTGATAGCCGTGGTGAGCTCGAATGGAATAGATTGTCCGCAGGCATTGCCGGTTCGGTAACTTGCTTTCCAAACAAGGCGGTCGGCATCACCAGCAGCCAGAATACACCCATCCACAAGTTTCCGGCTAGTATTTTGACCCACGAGCTGGGCCACGACCTCGGATTTTTACATGTGTACAACACCACTGCTATGGGCACGGAAGGTAACGTCGATAACTGTCTCGATAATAATCCCCACAACGGGTCTGCCGTCATGGGATACGAGAACTGGGATGGGGTGATCTCGTGGAGTCAGTGTTCCGTGAACAAGTTCAAATCGGTTTTCGACGGTACCGATTATTTCGGGAACTCCGTAGTAGGTGGGAAGTATTCGTGCGCCACGTTCAGCTCGGACGCTCTCTCAGAGACTTACAATCCGGGCGGCACGCCCTTCGCCTCTGGACAGTCCGATTACCTTCATCACCTCTCGGCCGTTCCAGCGGTACCCCTTTCCGACACCCCCCCCCCATCTGTGGGCGTTCCGGTGGTGGCACAGTCCCCCCCTCCCGCTAGCGTGCCGGTGGGTTCGGCGGTCATCACGTACACCATCAACATGCCTCTTCTCGCCGACTCACAACGCGAAGTGATGCGCGAGGTCATTTTACGAAACCCAAACGTGCAAAATGTAACATCGGCTTAGGTTGTAAGAAAACAGTAGTGCATAACTTTCTCGCGCCGTCTCTGCGTATTTAAATTCAAGTTTCGAAGAAAAAGTTTTTTTGTGTTTTTTTAAAAAAAATCACGGGATTTTACTTCAGAAAAGAAGCAAAACGCTAAGATTCGTCACAATTTCACGCGCCATGAAAAAAACAGTTGAAAAAAATGCCGTCCAAAACAAATCGGTCTCCGCGTCCTCCTCCGGGGTGACGAAAAAAGGGCAGAAGTCTCGATCGTCCGTTTCTTTCGGCGATCGTCCTCTCTTCGTCGACGACAAGGAGGGGGGTTGGACGTTGTGGACTCCCGAAGGTCGACATCTCGCCGATTTTCTGAGATGGTCGACGAGTTTCAAATCCGTCGGACGCAGCAAAGAGTTCGCGGGGTGCGTCCACGCTTTGCTCACGCGCGACCTCGCGGTCTCGTTCCTCAAGAAGAATTACCCTGAACTCTGTCGCGACAAACACTTCGAGGACATGCTCGGCAAGTTCGAGAGGAACGTCATGAAGATCAACGAGGACTACCAAGTGTCCGAACATATGTCGAAAGTCGCCAGCAAGTTGTGCGACGCGTACCACAAGACCTTCGGCGACTACGAGTTCGCCGACGACGACCAAGCCCAAGACGTGACGCGTCTCATTCGATACCACACCGTCTACTACAAGATGGACAAGTCGCACAAAAAACTTCTAGATGACGTATTCCCCGAGATTTTATCGGACGACGACGATGAGGAAGACGACGATGAGGAAGACGACGACGAGGAAGACGACGATGAGGAAGACGACGACCAGACCCCAGATTCCGTCGCCGATTTCGTCATGCGGTACGTTCGGGAGCACGATGCCACCGAGGATCTCAGGGTTCGCGACGTGATTGGATCCGTCGACTCCGAGCACGCCGTCAACTACCTGAAGAGTTACGAGGAATTTATACAAGAGCCTTTTACTTTTACGGGACTCTAAATGTGGGAAAAAAAGTTTTTGAAAAAAAAGTTGGGAGGCTGTTTGCGATTTTGTTTTTTTCCACCGTTTGGAAAAAAGGTTCTGAAAGTTGCCTTATAGATCGACAAAAAGTTTAATTCTATACCGAGAATATCATCCGCACCGACTCTAAAACCCAAAAAAAACAAAAAAATCCGAAAGGTTCAAAAGTCCGAGATGAGAAACATTTTCCTCACTTCCCGCACACAAAAGCAAAATAACCACTCTGAGCATTTTGTAAGAAAAATCTCACACACAGAGGCAAAATGACTGAAAGTGCGGAACTAGACGATATCAACTGGGTCGGAAAGAGAAGGAGACGCGCACCGGCGAAGTTGAGGGATGTTGAATCGGAGAATAACGCGCAACTGCTCTCGTGTACCAAGCTTGAGAACTCGGAGAACAAATTGAGCCGAGCCTTGCGCTTACTCGAAATGTCCGAGTCCATGAGAGCTGAAAATGAGATCGAGATGGCAAGGATCAATCGTCATGCGGCAGAGTGGCGGGATTTATATTATCTCGCTATTTATTACAACAACATTTTAACCGTAACGGCAAATTCTCATATTTAAAGCAAGACGGTCGGAGCGTGAAGAAATTCACAGTTTTTGAAAAGAAATTAAAGCATGATGGATTTCGATGCATTGCTCCCAATAATCGTTTTTTTTTCGACCGTAGCGATAGCGGTCGTAATAGCTCTTTTGTCTCATTACGACAAGATTATTCCTGACGCCTATGTCGCCGTTCCTTGGCAAAACAGCTCTATTTCGAATCAAATAGGCATTAGAATCGATAACGTGTGGGTGTTCAGTCTGCTTATTTCGGTCTTGTTCTTAGTGTCTATAATCACTTCGGTGTTGAGCCGGAGCATAGTGATGTGGCAGTGGCGGGTCATGCAGAGTGGAGAAGTCGATGGTTTTAAGAGCAGCGTCTTGGTTATGACCATGTTAGGCGAGTTTGTTCACGCAACCACCGGGTCGGTTACACTAGTGTTTTCGGTGATAAGCATTTGGTACTTGCTCGCTGTTGCGACTGGAAGAGGAGTTGCTGTTATTATCCTGTCTCAGCTTAAAAATAAAAATAAATCTAATACTAGCGTTGAGGAGGGGCACAAGTATGCCAAAATAAAAACCCATGACTAACGCACTCAATCATATGGGGAGTTTCATGAGCACATCGTCTGTGAAGAGAGGCAGGTTGATGTCCCTTTCCACCCTTTTACGGCTTGCGTTCGCGAAGATGTAGTGCGTGGTTGTGCTATAAAATTTGAAGCTATTTTTGCACAATTTCGCCCGACATGCCGTTTCTGATGCTCTAGCCGCATCCGGATGCCTTTTTCTGCACATTTCGCATGCGTTTCCGTTCAGCCACCGCTTTCGTGTCATCACGTCATCTCTCATGATCGAATCCACAACTTCAAGACAACGGTTGTCGTCTGATAGTATCCACGCGTTTCTGTTCATTCTCGGAGCTTCTACTGCGTGTGCTGTACGTTTTTGGGGTATAGTGGTAGCGGCGGTAGTAGCAGCGTGGTGTGTAGGAACATGGTCTCTGCGCAACTGTTCACATATTTTTTTAATGATATCGGTATCCGTCTTGCGTTGCTTCAACTCTGGTTTCATGAGCGTCATGTGTTTTTTTTCAACTTCTGCAATGTTTGCAACAACTTTCTCTGCCAACGAATTCGTTTTGATTTTACCTCCTGTCAACTCTGTCAGCGTTATGACCTCTGCGTCTATCCCTTCTCGGAAGATAATCTCAACATCGCACCCTTGCATTTTATCATCACAGAGAAACGTAATTTTGTCGCTGGAAGCCGTCCATAGTCCGGGAAGATTGAACTGTGAAAGCGGCGGTAAGAAAGACGGAGAAGAGGTTGCGCCGTATACTCTGATAGCCTCTCCGTTATTTTCCAGTACGAATATGCTCAAAATGTGACAAAAGGTTCCAGACAGAAGCAATCGGCCTTGTCTCGCTAGCGTTCCTAACGTCTCTTCTACGTCAAGACTCGTAGAAGGTCGCAGTTTAAACGTGGCACTCGGCAATGGTCGTGTGTTTGAGCTTGGACATGCGAACGATAGCCTTGGCGATTCGTCAGATGTGATGACGCCGCGAGTACCATGGGATGACATCTCTGCTTCGTATTGTTGCTGCGTTTCGCATAGCCTCACAGAAATACCTTTCATACTGCAAGCGTGGTCAAAATGCTTGAAAAATGGAGCACAGTAGGGCATGCTATTGAACCTTAAAATCTGCGTGAAGGTCTTCCCTTTACGCAGTAGATTCCCCGGAGGAAACGTGTGCCTGATACTCCATTCTCTGGGAACATATGTCGCAATGTCATAAGTACACATGGCCCGTATCCATCGTTCCACATTCACAGGCAGAGAACGAAAGAATAGAGCATCGTGTGTAGGCAGGTCTCGGGCCAGTTGACCCATACTTTGCTCGACATAATCAATACGAATAAACTTTCCAGGAGTACGAAGAAGTCCAGTTTCGAATTCCCCTCCGCATTTCGCTATAAACATTTTAAGCATTCGCTTCGCTCTTGCTTTCCAGTTTGCGTGCTTCATACGAAAGGCTACTCTACACAAGTTTTTTTCCATCATTTTGGAAAACTGGGATATGGACTGTGACTCGGCACTCATAAACGACACACTAGATTCTGATGAAGATGTGTTGTTAAAATATAGAACCGAGAAAAAGGCGAGTCCTGTCATCATCAAAAACTGTGTAGCCACTGCTTTTTTTGGTCAAAGAATCGACTTGGAAGAAATTAGCTGGCGATTGAACGCCGAGTTCAATCCTTCAACTTTTGCTGCTGCAAAACTCAGGCTTAAAAACCCATCGACGACCGCACTTTTGTTCGCGAGCGGAAAGCTTGTCTGTACGGGAGCTGCGTCGGAGTTTTCGGCTCATGTTGCTATTCTCAAGTACTATAGAATGGTGAACTCTATCACTAGAAACATACATTGTCTGGACGTGTGTATAGAGAACATGGTGGGCACCGCCTACCTCGGATACAACATTGACCTCAAAAAAGTCTTCGAAAGTTTGAATGCACAAGGTAAGTACATTTTGCAAACTCCACAAGGTAAGTGACTTCTCCGCCTGCACCGTGCTAACCACTAGTGTTTGCCCTTGTAGGCTACGTGAAATCGATGTACTCCCCTGAACTTTTTCCAGGATTGCGTTTTGTTCCGAAGGACATCGACAGTAGGCTTCCTTCAACAAAGGCTCTAGTTTTTCAGGAGGGCAACGTTGTGATCTGTGGCGCTAAGAAAAGAGAGGAACTTTTACAAACGTGGATTGCATTGAAACAAATTCTAAGACCATTCAAAGATGAAAATGTAGGTATTCAAAATAAATGTATTTATACAAATATTGACTTCGAAAGATTGTTTGCAGGTCAAATGCGTCAAAAAGAGACAACGGCGCCGGTGATGATCTTCTATTGTGTTGTGGCCATCGCGTGGGTGTGGGTGGCATCTAAGATTAGCGTGGAATGGAGCAAAACTCTGCAATTTGAGAAAAGAAGACTCAATGAAGCACGCTTGTTAGTTGAAACAATGTGCTCGAGTGTTAGAGGAGCGAGTCTCGCGATGGAGTTTGCAAAATGCGAAGAAGCTCACATAACTCTCATGGACGAGCGAATGGTTTGGATGCGAACGTTTGAAAAAACGATAAGGAATGTCACGTTTCAACTCATCGAGCATGCAACTAAAATGACTATTTCAAGTTTATCTCAGTTGTTAATAATCGCGCTAGGTCTCGCTGTCCTAGGAACGGGATGCAAAATGCTAACATCTTATCTTGACAGTGATCACGAAATCAACGTTCTTTCGCCAATCGCACAGGCGAGGTTACATTCTTTTATAGACATGGGCAATAGCGGAGGGGTGCATAATAATAAACTAAAAAATAGTTAAATTAAAACAGAACGAGGGGTACGGCCAAACCCCTCGTCCACACCGAATTTTTCTTGCTGCAAAGAAACCCGCTCGTAGGAAGCAAATAAGGAATCATCCCTTTAAACATCCTAGGTTTAAATTCGAGAGGATGAAACCGTACCCCCCTTCCTCGCATCAAACCATTTTCCCTCATGCAGATATAATAGAGGGCAAGGAGACCAAGCCAAGATACGCCCGCCATCTTCTTTTGCAAATGGGAATAGCTTTCCTTAATGACACAGTTCGTGCATTTTGTACGTATTTCACGAAGAAAATACACCTTCATATCCAACTGCCTCTTTTCGAAATGGTCGCTATTCAGCAACAGCCAAAGTTCTATTTCCGAAGAAATATCAAACTGTGTTAAAATGTACCTTTTTGGTACGAAGCATTGTTTCGCTTCCTCCAATGCAATAGCAGTCAAGAATTTGTCTAGATCAGTTTTTATTTTTTTCACATCACTACCATCCATTATATTTTTTTTCTTGGCGCACAAAAAAGTGGCCAGTACCTCAAGTTTTGTTTGGTGAAATAATAATTACTTCCTGCGATTCTTTTTTATGTTTATAAGATGCGATCTGTTTCATGTAAGTGCATGTGTACATCCCCTGTCTATCGAACTCAACCAACTTTTCCTCAAACTGGTCACAAAAACTTTTCCTTGCAAGCAAAACAGTGTGTAACTGCATCGTTAAGTTACAAATGTCATACGCGCTCTTCATTTTATCAACCTTTGAAGATATTGTCTTCATACCATACATCTTTTTAGAAAGTTCGCGTATACATCTGTCTGTAGACTCTCGATGAACATTTGTTTCCCGTCTGCAAACTGGGCACTCAATGCCACACATGTTCAGACAAGGTACGCAAAACGAATGCCCACATTCAAGTTGTGATTTACACTGCATATCGTCGTAACAAATGGGACATTCTTCATAATCGCCATCGTGTACACTGCAGTACAATTCGCCATCTTTCACTTTGCAAACACAAGGACAACCTCTTTGAGTAATACCTCTGCAATACATTTCTGTTTGAGATTTTGTTTTTTTCCGCCGTTTGGAAAAAAGGTTCTGAAAGTTGGCTTTTTTTTCTGCACAGGACTAATCGCTTTTTTCGTGTTTTGAGGTTTTTTTATATTACATATTACATATTTTGCGAAAATGACCAAAAGAAAGTCATAATTCACAACACCTGTAAAAAAACAAAAATCTTTGGAAGCCAAAATATGGAAAGCTTAATTTGTGGCAATTTCAAATGCTGGGGTTGCGGAAAGATTTATGACGGGTTTGCGCAATGTAACTGCACTCCATATGACTCAGACGACGAGTTATCACCAACCACCGAAGAGGCCGCTGGTTCGTCCTCGGGCGACTCCGATCACTTCAGCGACTCCGTTGCAGGCGCGAAATACGGGAAGCAAGTTTACCCTCCCGGACGCAGCTGCCCCTTCCTGCATCTGCTCGAGAGTCACAGTGAGGTGTTCGAGGCGCACGTGCTGTCACAGCTCGACACGACAGATCGCGGCCTACTCTCGTTCGTCTCGACTACATGTCGTGCCGCCGTGGTCGCCTCCCCCCTGCCGTGCGCGGGGTTGACGCCTGACGTTCGAACCGTTGATGCCACGAACGCTGGGCTACGGCTGCCGTTCAATGTGAAGGACTTCATGAAGTCTGTCGAGATGTTGAAGTGGGCGAAAACCGGCACTTCCGCCTACATTATGAGGGCTGTATCTGAAAATCGGGTGATGACAGACGAGATCATCAGATATTCGGAATGGTTAGTGAACTATGTGCACACATTCATGGATAAAAAGTACGAGCAATGGACGATAAAACAAAACGGGGCTAATGATATATCATAAATGTTTGTGAAACTCGAACAGCGTTTCCATTGATTTTCTGGAAAAAGTGAAGGCATTCGCGTTTGTTGCGTTGCTGTTCGAGCATACGTTGCCTTCTATCGCCGACCACGCGATTTTCGTCTAGCTGCCGTATCTCATAATTGGCTCTGCACAGCGTGATGAACCTGTTTCTGTATTCCGCGTTCGTGATCAGCGTAGCTTCCGGTCCACCGTTACCAGAAACCATCTCCTGCGCTAGCTCTTTTAAGATTTTTTCCCTTCCCCTCCGAAAACAATTAGCAATGTAATGTATGTTATACTCTGTGTAACTTTTCAACCCATAACCTGTGAGTTGCAGACCTCTTTGTATGATACCACCCACATTCTGAAAATCCCCAAGCAACATTTCCGCACCAGCGTTCGAAGGGTCATCTATAATGCCAGAAAAAAGAGCCGTCAAAACGAGGGCGTCTGCATCTTCTTCCAAATTACTCCTGTCGTATCCACCTTTCATTAGGATGTCAGTGATTTCGAACACCACCTTTTTATTTTCCTTTTTTTTCCAGACCCGAAACTTTTTTCCAAATTTTTTGATAGATGCTTCCCCTACACCGATGTTGTAAAGCTGCGTTTCTAAACTGTATGTGTTTGAAAAAAACGCTTTTTGACATTTTTTTATATCATCAGATATAACCTTTTTTATATCATCAGATATAGCATTTGTATCACCCGTAACCAGTTCAGCAAGATTCGCCTTCGGATCGTTAAAAAACTGCTTTATCGAATCTCTCTGAGTTTTTTCTTTGGACGCGGTGTGGTTTTTTGAACCTCTTGTGATCCACGTTGCATCAGGAAGTGTAGAGTTTGTCCCACCACACGCCATCCAAACGTCTGATTCCGACTCCAATATTAGATTGACGACTTCTTGAAATTCATATGCTTTCAACAGAACACCGATCCGAGAGGCGCGATATGCTTCGAGATACTCAAGGTAAACGCCGTCAGAAATAGAGAGGTCAAGCACAGGATCGTATAGGAGCTGTTCTGGCAATCTCGCCCCCTCCACTCCCGCCTCCGAGTCCTCCGCCACATCCGAGTCCCCCGCCTCAGAGTCCGCCCCCGCCACTCCCTCCACTCCCGCCCCCTCCACTCCCGCCGTTTTTATTTCGAAAGTGAACTTGTGCCAAGGCGCATGCCTTCTCATGCTCTGCATCATATCTAACAACTTCCCCAGAACACTTTCCTTGACATCTATTTTTTCTTCAATATACTCCTGATACGCCTCTTGAAAAGTCATCGTTGTTGGAAACTGTGCGCCGGAAGGGGCATCTTCACCGCTTGCTGTGCCCTCGGCGTTCTCCCCGTCGGCATCTTCACTACCCTCCAGTCCTGAAGCACCTTGACTCTCGCCACTTTTTTGCCGTAAGGCGGTAGAATCCGGAAAAGGAGGAAAGGAAAAGGAAAAATTGAAATTCGGATTAGCAACAGAAGGTTCGGATGGTGACAGCCGTGGTTGTTTTCTGTTTCCCTCATGTTTTTTTCTCTCGAGATGCGGTACGCTGTATAACACTTCTTCGATGAACTCGCTGAGATTGGTTCCCAAACCACCGTTGTGATGAGTTTTACTCATGTTTTTACTCGTGTTGAGCATTCGCACTTTCCCTGACTTAGTGGGTACAATCCCAGGAACCCTGTTTCCACTTTTGACCGTCGTTGTGCCAAGGCCGCTAGCCGCTGGACGAGCACCAGCACCAATGTTGACCAGTTTATCTTCGGGAGGTAAAGAAAGGAAAGGGAAGATTTGACCGAGATGAATTCTCATTTCTTTGTTTTCGATGTTTCCATTATAAAACAAATCTTCGCATATCCTTTCAAACTCTTTCATACATTCGTCTTCCTTTCCCTTTTCTGTTCCCTTTTCTGTCTCCCTTTCCTTTTCCTGGGTTTGAAAAGGCTTGTTACCTCCATTGACGGTGTAGTTGCCGTAATACATCTCTTCGTCATCTTCTCCACCGTAAGGGTAGAAACCGTCTTCCTGTTGCATATCTATACAAAATGCCAAATTTCCGGATCGCAAATCCCTGGACTTTTGTTATGGAGAGCTGCACTTCTACATCGGTGCGTCTAATAAATACTTCTTTTCCAGTTCGTGTTATTTTTTTTGATTTTTACAGGTTTGTGTGTTTTCCAGGCGAAGGAAGCCGCAGTCGAGAAAAAATTAAAGACCGAAGTGAAAGTGCTTGACCACCGCCTCGCTGAGATGGAATCAAATATGAGTCAGTTGAAAATAAGAATTCGCAAAGCGCATCGGCTTAAGGACGCCGTGCATGCAAAACAAGGCATTCAACAGATGATGAGTCTAAAGAAGCAGATGCAGCGGTTTTCCAGGCTACATCAGATCTGTTCAAGCATGCTCGACCATGTTCAAGAACAAGCCATGATGAGCACTACCTCGGTAGTCCTTCAGGAATTCGTCACCGTACACGAAGACTTGATCAAAGAATGTAATCTCGATAAGCTAGTCAGTCAATACCAAGAGTTGCAAAACAACGTCGAGGACATTCGAGGTGATATCGGTTCGATAGGCGAATCTCTTCAGGAGGCGGACAGTGATGAGTTAGATTGGGAAAAGGAATTGGAACTTTTTATTGCAGAGGATGCTAGCTGTGACGCTCCTAATTCAATATTGCAGGCTCCTACCCCAGTACAAGTTGACATGAGTCCAAGTATGCCAGTAGTTCCTGTACACGACGTCCGCAAATACTTCACAAACACGGTGCCAAGCCGTGCATCGCCTGTTAAACAAGCAGCTATGTAGTTCAAAAAGAATGTTCATTACGAAAAGAATGCTCCCGTTTGAGTCGAGCAATGTGATCGTTATCTTGCTGTACAAGGTCCTTCCATGTGGTAATATCGACACTGCATCCATTTTTGATTCTTGAACTTTTGTGTTTTTTGTCTGGTATCTTCCTTACATCAAAGTAGTGTTTCAACGAGTCATCGCCCGACAAGCTTTTCCAACTTTCCTCTGTGTAGTGAACGAACGGGTATTCCGCTCCCCCTTTCTTTGCCGGCGGCGTTTGAGATGCAACGTTGAGCTTACTCATTAAGGTTGAAGGCGAAACGGGGGCAGAACTTTTTCCGGGTGATCCGTTTTGGTCATCGCGCATGACTTTATTGTGAGTTGTGTTTTTCTCGGGCTTTTGTTTTTTTAATCGTTTCAACGTAGACTCTCTGCGTATGGTCACCGACTCTTCACTTGAAGGATATTGTTCTCCCGTTAGCTTATGTGATTCGAAGAAAGTTTTTTCATCGAACAACCTGATGAACCTCGCACGTTCCAACGGGTCATCGGGGTTCGTCAATGTACCAACCGATGGTCTGAATCTCGGCTGTGTGAGCAAACCGTTCTCGGTGAATTCATTTCGAATGTATAAGTAGTTACCTGCCAGTTGAACTTTCAAACTTGCCCATTGTTGATTTTCATCGGCTATAGCCATATAAGGATTGCTCTTTAGAAGATAAACCATCTTTGTTTTTTTTTCGTCGAGGAAAAACCGGTCATTGAGGCCATGGACCAAATGAGTTTCAAACCCCATTTTTGAATCTTGTGCGATCATGTTTTTGTTGATATACTGCTTTAGCGTAACATCTCTGTCGTGCACGTAAGACGCAATGTCCCAGTTCCAAGGTTTCGGATCTTTCGGACCTTTCAGCAATCCTGTTTCCGATGCGGCGGGTTCGGCACATTTTTTTCTCGGACTCGACGGTTGAGCACTCTGGTCCCACGCTCCGTAACAACGAAAGGACGAATCGTGTTCATTGTTGATGAAGGTGTTTGAGTTAAACGGAACGAATATCGGCGTTTTAAGATCTATTAGGTCCTCATCCTCGAAATGAAAAGGAATTTTAGTTAGAATGGGGGCGATGCCGGTTTTGCTCGGCATGGGATCCATGACCTGTTTTTGGCAAAATTGTTGTGGAACAAAATGTGTGATTGCGCGTGAAGAAATGACAAGCGACTGTCTCAAAATTTTGTTTTATGATTTTTTTTTTAATTTCAAAAACCCATACAAGACACAATAGATGGACTTAATTGATGCGAGTCAGCGCCAAAAGCATCGAACGTGAAGACTTTCCCCCCCATAGCCTCACGCTCTGTCATCATGTCATCGTGTGCTTTGCCCCATTCTTCGAAAGAAAATTCACTGAGCCCTTTCTCATCCACTCTGTTACGTCGTTTAGTCCGCTCGAAGCAGGTGTGCGGTGAATTTTTGATGTAAATTGTGAAGCCCGCTGTAGACAGAAAGTCCGGCAAAGCGGCCGCAACTGTCTCAAATAACATCTTAACTCTTACGTTTGATCCAATACCGAATACTTTGAGAGAAGTGGAGGGATGTCTTTCTACTAGAATTATTTCGTGCGATTGTTTTTGGACGGCATCGTTGACACGCTCTCGGCGACAAAGGTAGTCTTGTAATAGAGCGTAAGCTGAAAAAACACTCTCGTCGGATTGGTATTTCGCGGCGAGAAGGCCTTCATTTACCCAACGATCGACATCCTCTTCGATGCATAACACAGTGTGGCCCTTCTCACGAAGCATACTAGCCACACCGTGCATGCACTCTGTTTTTCCAACACCGACATTTCCCTCGAAGAAGAAAACGCGAGTGCGGCGAGAGAAACAGGGCCACAGGCTATTCAGAGCGAGACATTCGAACATCTCTTTCGTTTTGACAACGTGCGTGTTGTCATCTTTTATAGAGGATTTTGACTTTTATAATGGATTTGGACTTTTTTGTGAAAAAAAGCAAAATCGCAAACATCTCTCACATCTCTATCACGTTCTTCTTCCGAAAATTTTCAAGTGAACGTCGATGAGGCGTCTTTCAGGATTTTTTTTAAAAAAGCCACCTCCGTCCTCAAATCCTCCGCCTCTACGGTGGCGCGCGCCGCGTTCAATTCCGCGCGTGCCAGTACCGTCTCGTATTCAGTTTTCAAGTTTTCATACGAGCTCAACACTTTTTGACACCTCACCAGTTTGTCCTTCAATGTTAACAGTTCTTCATCTGACGCATCGCACTTTTTTATGAGTGTTTTGACCTGCTGTCTTTGTTCCTCCTGAGCCCTGTCCTCATCCGTATCCCCGTGCCTTTTGGGCGTCTTCCTACTCCTCCCGGATTGCCGGATCATGAGGTGTAGAACTTGAAGTTTGGGACCCACCCCTTTTTTGTATATCAAAATCCGACTCTAGCTTTTTTTAGTGGTCTGGGAGAAAAATCAGACAAATCCCAAAAATGTTTTTTCAAAGGAGCGTCCCATTTTTTTTTTCAGAATTTTCGAATGTTAGAGTCGGCGCGGATGATATTCTCGATATAGACTTACACTTTTTGTCGATCTATAAGGGAACTTTCAGATCCTTTTTTCCAAACGGCGGAAAAAAAACAAAATCGCAAACAGCCTCCCAACTTTTTTTTCAAAAACTTTTTTCCCAAATAGAGAGCCGAGTTGTTTTTGTCCACACAACGTGTGCCGCGAGAAAAAAACGATGGATGTTCTTCAGAAACAGAGATTCAGAATTCGCGAGGTTTTGGGGGAAGAAGAATTCTACGCCGACTTCAAGTTTCAAAGTGGTCTGACCGAGCATGACTTCTGTAGGCCGAAGAAGACTTTAAGGAAAGTTTACTTAACCGCCATAAACACTTGGTTGGGTGAACATAATCAGCAACAAATACCGGTGAGCAGCGCGGCTATAGAACACGAACTATTGCTCGCAGCTCTCACTCTCTCCTCGCTAGGCAGTAAGAAGGGCGTGAATATATGACATCATGAATATGTAAAATTACATTTTTGACGCAGACTGTTTGCGCCACCTTTTTTGCCTTCTTCGACCCAGTCGCTTGTTTTCTGTATTGAACGCTGACAGTGGTAGGAGATGGACGTGCATATTGCGTTGACACTTTCCTTTGCATCAGAGTGCCATAGCACTGTCAGTAATGCAGCTACTCTGTGAGTCTTAGGAAGCATAAAAAATAGTCTTGGTAGCTTATCAACAGTTGGTATATAAGTGTTCTTTGTTATTCTAACGAGCAGCTGGTACAAAACCCCAGCGTCGTTCACTGCAATTTTGTCAGCCACAAACCTAAACCTTTGTTTCAAAACGTCTGCTTCTTCTAAGTGCTCGACCGCTTCCACACCTAGATATCCACAAACAAAGTTCACAAGTAAAATGTCGACGTATGTGCTTTCCTTGTGCACTACGATTCGGACGCTTTTGCACAATTCAGAATAAGCTTGACACACTGAGTTGTTTTCTGAGCTTTGCATACTTCTCACCACTCATCGAGATCTCATCGTTCCACACCTCATTTTGCATAAATAGGGTCAAAACAGAGTCGACCGAATCATCACCGTTTTTACGTAGGTGAGCAACCAACTCTTCGAAATGTTCCAAAGTTATGTTGAAAGTCGGCACAATGTTCAGTAGAGAAATTTTGTTTTCCCTGGCTTGAGAGAGGATTTTGATACGATTGGGCCTTCCAAGTTCCCCCTCACGCCAGCTAATACCTTCAATGTCGTTGAATTTTTGCAACGGGTCCTTCTCTACCGACATACGTACGCTTCTGGCCCTCCCCGCATCTGCCCGGTACTGAAACATGCTGATATCAACAAGGTGTGACTTTTTTATATATAAGGTCTTTGGCATACTGCAAAAGCATACAACATGGAAGGTGTCTCGGAGCACGCCGGTGATTTTCAATTAACAATTGATGGGAGAGAGCCAAGTTCGATTTTTCAAGCCTTTAACGAGAGCAAGGTTCCTTCAACTAGAAAGAATTTGGACGTTGGGGATTTTGAAATCGCATTGGATAATAAACCTTGTATTATTGTAGAGAGGAAAACGTGGGGAGATCTGGTTTCATCTTTGACGAGCAATCGTTTGGCCGAACAAACTGCTAGAATCGTGGAGAAATGCAAAGTCCACGGCGCGCGTCCTGTGCTCATCGTGGAGCATGATCGTGTATTCGGATGGGATGGGACGAGCGGGGGTGTGACGAATAAGTTCGTGGATTGCTGTCTCACCAAGTACGCCGTAGAAGGGTTCTCGGTGATCAGAACTAAAGACGTGAAGCACACGCGAGATGTTGTGAAGTGGTTACTGGAACGATGCAAGGCCGGTAAGGCGCCGCGGTACTCCGCGGATCTTACAACTTTCCGCGGAGATGCGGGAGAGCAAAAATTCCGGAAGAAGGACTATGGCAATGCGTGGGAGGTTATGCTGACAGCGGTGCGAGGCATTTCGAAAAACAAGGCTAAACAAATTAGTGCAAAATATAAGAATGCAAAACAACTGATTGCATTTTTGGAAAGCGGTCAAAGTCTAGAAATGAAAGGAATTGGTAAAAAGTTACAGTCAGATATTAAAGCTGCACTCGTTGGGAATGTGCAATAAAGGAGAGAAATGTTTCGCATCATGGATATAGTCGAATCTCCACTTAATTCTAAATCTATAATGCGAGCTAACGCTCCTTTCAATCCACTCGAAGAAAGCGACGACGATGAGTCTAGCGACAGCGTTGATCACCACGACATGTTTTGTAGAACAACTCACGCAAATTACGCTCTCGAATACTACAGTATCGAGCTAGAGAACAGGAATCTGAACTTGCGCAGAAAAGGAGTCGAACCAATCCAACAAAACTTCCTTGCACTCTATAAATCACTAGTGTGTGATGATTCTTGGTCACAGTCGGCTCGCGACTTGTTCGAGGCTCTTCAGTTTGGAACTCCAATATCGTACACACCTCTTGCCGCCATGCAGCCTGACTACTGTCTTATCGACCTCCGCCGAAAAAATAATAAGACTATGATTTGTAAAACAAATTGCATCGTTGTTGAAATCAGGGCTAACGCTATTTTCTACTGGGAAAAGGAGAAAGAGTTGTTCAGGCACGCGCAGACTAACGAGGTCAGTTACACGACCGTTGATCCGGGAACCTTGGAAGACTACGAAAAGAAACTTTTCTCTGCGAGAAAACACGCTGATTGCGAACTTCCTGTCAAGATAAGAATGCTTGAAGATGGAGTTTGTACCGTCAAAACTATCCGCCCAGTACAAAAATTTATAATCGAGAAAAATCTGCAACAGGTATTCGTTCAAAACTTATTCGAGATTTTTAATTGGCACTTCACGGTTCAGAACTCACCAGTCGACCGTTGGAGGAAAGCAGAAGAAAAGATAACTTACGCCGCGTCCTACGCGAAACATTTGAACAAAAAAGTCGACTTGCATCGAAATCTGCTCAAACTTATCGAAGTGAGGGAAAAAGAATCTATTGTGGAAAAAATGGAGCTTAGTCAAGTGAAAAAAATTACATCGCTCGACAGGTACATCGCTAAAATGCGGAACGAAGGATGCACGAGAACTAAAGCCGCAATCAAGGATGATTGGATGTTGTTGTCGAAAGATGAGAAAAAGGAGTTTGTGGGGCAGAAAGTAAAGGCGTCTACGGTTAAACCGGTAGTCACCAAGGAAGCGAGGATCGCTGTCACAGACGAAGGCACAGTCGAAGCCAAACGCTCCGACGAAGGAACGATCGAAGCCAAACGCTCCGACGAAGATAAGGACTCCGAAGAAGATAAGGATTCCGACGAAGATATTGATTTTGACGAAGATAAGGACTCTGAGGAAGCCAAACGCTCTGAGGAAGCCAAACGCTCTGAGGAAGCAAAGCGCTCTGAGGAAGCAAAGCGCTCTGAGGAAGCAAAGCGCTCTGAGGAAGCCAAACGCTCTGAGGAAGCCAAACGCTCTGAGGAAGCAAAGCGCTCTGAGGAAGTCAAACGCTCTGAGGAAGCCAAACGCTCCGAGGAAGCCAAACGCTCTGAGGCGGTCAAACGCTCTGAGGAAGCCAAACGCTCTGAGGCGGTCAAACGCTCTGAGGCGGCAAAGAAACGGAAAATGAAAACCGACGGTCAGACCTCCCCCAACAAGAAAAGAAAGTCGGATGGTGAGTTGCTTCATACAGTTTACGAGGATAACATGACGCGAGCTGTTGAAAGAAGCGGAAGCGTGAGCTTCAGTACCTCTTTTGACAGCATACTTGACGAGACCAGAGGTCTCTCAGATGACGAAAGGTTTAAGCAAGTAAAGAAGAAAATCAGCGATTATATGAGGGCTCATCCTGATGATCCGAAAGTCGATGCATGGAAAGTGAGCTTCCGGATCTTCAACGCCATGTTTGCGGAGAAAGTTGCTGTGAATGAAGAGGAAGATTTTTTAGTCATGTAGTCGCTGATAGATTGTGCTAGTGGCATATATATTTTAATTCACTACAGTTGATTCTACAGGTATTTTCCGCCGCCATGAGATGCATAACGTGTAACGTCTCCAGCACCCCCCAGTGGAGAAAGGGGGCGAACGGATGCAATCTGTGCAATAAATGCGGCGTGAAATTTATGAAAGCTTCAAGGAAGGCGGCTAAACGTTCCCGATCGAAACCTCCAGTGGTTGGTCGGGCCCCGAGTCTTCGGACTACTCAGAACTCGCGTAAAAATTCACAGGCGGAAGCTCCATTAGTTGAGGCGGCTGTCCAGATGGACCAGCCAGTCGACGAACTTTCAGGAATGAGACGGAAGGTCCATATATTGAAAATGATAGTTTCGAGTCTTATTGGTCAAACTACATCGACCCTTGCAAGGAAAGAACAGCTTTTAGAGGAAGCGACAGATGCACTTCGAAAAAGAGAAGCGGAGTTGTTATTAAAGCTCTGCAACGCTAATCTGCAGGTTGCCAAAACTACTCGTTTGTACGCCGAACTTGAGCAGAAGTACGCTGAAAACATTGGAGAACGAAACTCTGAAAACGATTCTCATGCATTGTCGTAACATCTAACATTTAGTTTTAAGCAAACGAATAACGGCGTGTCCTTTGATATCGAACCTTCAAGACCTTTGGACGAGAACATTTTCTCCGACGCCGCAGGGTCGTTGATGACCCTCACCGTCCCGTAAATTGTTGAAAAATTATCAAATTTAGCATCTAGTTCTTCTTTTCTGAGAAGCAACAAACGAGCGACTTCGTCTGCCATATCTTGACTGAGATGTTTGTGGATGGCACCTCTCTCAACAGATGCCTCTGGCAAAAACTGTTGCAAGAGGTGGGACATTTCGCGTGGGAAAGTTTTGTTTTTTCGCCACTGCTCTATCAGGTCTTCGTTTAGATTCCCGTACGCGGTTAGTAACGCATCCCTCGCCTTCTCCACCGGTCTTTTATAAATGATGCTATGTTTTTTTCGTATGTAAAACGGAAACCATTTGTTGTCGGTGAGAATCTGAGTTGTTACGAGATTGTTACCGTTGTGATTTTTTACTCCGATTGACAATGACAAAGAATCTGCGTTGATGTTCTGTGGAGCAGAAACACCGATAAACTCTATGCTCTCCACGACGCATTTATCCAACTCGTGCGACATATTGTTAGAATCATCGTTGTTTTTTAGTAGCGCAAGTGCCGACGTCTCATGCTCACTGGCTTCCCCTTTAAATTCATTTGTAAACGCGAGTTCAAAAAATATTTCTTTCGATTTCGGTTCCCACGGCGATGGCAAGCCATTAGCCCCAGCGGCGAGCGGTCTTGGTGAAGACATGATATTCAAATTTTCTCAAATTTTCATATATAGTGAGTCTGCCGCACATCACACAAATGATAACATTGGATAATCATCCACAAACGAGCATTGTAAAGGATGCTGTATTAAAGTGTGTGCCCGATGAAGACCGTGGTAGGATCTGTATAGGTAGACCGGTTTACCGTCAGACTCGAGCTCGCATAGTGGTCGAGAATTTCGATATCGTTTGTGTTTCCGAACTTCTAAAACATCTGCCAAAAAACAGCAAGGTTTTCAGTAGAGCTCCCACGCAGGGAGGGGACTCCGTTGTTCTTTCACGACTTGAGATCTACTACGGTTTAGAATCGGCAGTTTGGCTCAATAAGCGTGTCATATTGACCTTTATCTGGCTTTTCGTCCCCATAGTGGCATCTTTTGTCATCGTCACAACGCGCGAATTATGAAGCGGAAATGGATGGAAGCAGACCCCCTCACTCGCAGCGTGCAAAATCTCATTTCGCGAGTATGTGATTTGGAGGATGCTTGCGGGGGCAAATTTACCATTGAGACAGAAACAACTATTGGGATTGATTACCTCCACCTCGAAATCAGAGGAGTAGACGAGTTGAATGTGAAAGACATGCTCCAGCTCACCGAAGGTTCTGAACACATCGTAGCATTTGTCTGCAATCTCACGAAGCAACATCTAGAATTTAGGTTCGAGATGAGCCACAGGAAAAAACGCGTCGCAGAAGAAGAAATACAATCGAGTGACGAGGCCGTAAAGAAGCAATTCGCGATCGTCAAAAACCTTGTTCATTCTGATACAGAGGACGAGGATGTCATGACGGTTTGTAAGTATATCCTCGCCATTAAAGATGCGCTCCCGGTGATGCAAATGCATCTAGTTAAATTCGACTTCACGACAATTCCCGGCGTAATTATGATAACGGTCAAAGGAATTCAACGTATAGAAAAGCACTTGTTCTTAAGGTTGAAGAAAATAATCGATGACACGCAGAGTGACATAACAATTTTCTTGGCAGAGAGACAGTGCCTTCGGATATGTGTGAAGAAGCGGAAACACACGGTAAACGTATAAAAGCTTCACCTCGGTGTGACACCAGATGGCTAGCTCATATGTGGATCCTTCGTGTATGGAAGAGTCGGAAAATGAGAGACGGAGGGAAGGATTTGTGCCTAACGAGGATCTTGGGGAACCGTCCTCTCGACTAGTGCGAGCCCCGGCGGACGCCGATGCTTTAGATTGCGATGATAAAGGCGACGTGTGCTTCGCGTGTAATTTCGTGAAACAAAATTCGAAAATTGTAGATCCTTTTAACGGATCGGAATCGAGCGACGCGTATGACGACTTGATGAATCTTATATCAGATAATTATTCTAAAGGTATTAGCAACCCGAACCTAGTGGAAATGATTTTTGTCTTTTACGAAAGAGAAGTGCGTCCTTTGGGAAACTATCCCGAATGGACGCGAAACTCGATCTCAAGGCATCTGCTGTATCATACAAACAACGAAGATGTGTTAATGCAAGAAGCAACTAGCATTTTGTACAGTCAGATTCAGTCGATTCGGAACAAGACGTGGGTAGAGAATGCTCAGGATGGAACGCTGGAACCGCACCATAAAAATATATTTCTTATGGACAAGTTGATAAGAGGACTGGGAGACCATTTAACGAAAAAAAAAAGTAGGAAAACTGACAAATAGTCAAAGCAAGCCGAAAATAAGAGGGTTGTTAATAGAATGTATGCAGCGTTGGACTCCGTGGTTGGCATATGCCTTCGCCACTAAATCTCGCATGCTCCCTCTCTGATCGATAACCCTAGAGTTGCAGATTATGTGCAAAAAATCATAACGAGTCACCTTTTTCAATGCCGCAAACACTTCCTTAACAGTCGCGCGCTGAGCACTCACGTGCATTATGTAAAGTTTGTTACCCACGGAAACTCGCGCGACTACTTCGTCGTCGTTCGCCTTCTCCGTCCACGGCAAACATAACCAATCACTGCCCTCAAAGACGCGCAGGTTCTTCTCTTCGTGCGTCAAGTCCCATGGCACTCTCTCAGATACCATTTTAAAACCATTTCGCGCAGTGAACGTGGTTCGCACGTTTGGGACAACCGTGATGATGATCGCTTCTCTTACGATTTGACTCGGCTTTGCGCGTCTTTTTCTCGTCATGGCCCTCCCAGACCGAAGCCCCAAAAAACCATAACTCGACTTTTTTGATCTCGTTTTCATGGGCGCGATGAAAAATGAAACTCTGCCCAAAGTTTTTTTTCATTT
>Ga0209830_10001331_pt1 | contig 21965 bp, 20 predicted proteins | sample ArcticOcean_MG_C_12_FD_187439 | JGI IMG/M metagenome (GOLD analysis project Ga0209830, IMG submission 187439) | Marine microbial communities from western Arctic Ocean - ArcticOcean_MG_CB8_130 (SPAdes) (version 2) | ecosystem: Environmental > Aquatic > Marine > Oceanic | place: Arctic Ocean...
ACATTACAATTAACGGCCTAATCAGAGCCACCACTTTAATTAAATAAATATGAAAGATGAATTATTATTTTGCCCTTTAGGGGGCTCAGGAGAAATTGGCATGAATATGAACCTGTTTGCCTACGGAAAACAAGGCGAACATAAATGGATCATGGTTGATATTGGAGTTACATTTGCTGATGACACGTTACCTGGAATAGATTTAATTTATCCTGATCCTGGATTTATAGTTGATAAAAAAGAAGACCTTCTAGGGATTATTTTAACCCATGCACATGAAGATCATATTGGAGCTATAGCACTTCTTTGGCCCCAACTTAAATGTAAAATTTTTGCAACCCCATTCACAGCAGTATTGATTAAAGAAAAATTTAAAGAAAAAAATATTGATGTTACAAATTACTTAAAAATTGTCCAGCTGAATGGTACAGTCGATTTAGATCCTTTTAAAATTGAATACATTACCTTAACTCATTCTATTCTTGAACCTAACGGTCTTAGAATTGAAACACCAGCAGGTGTGATCTTACATACTGGTGATTGGAAAATTGACCCAGAACCGCTAATTGGCGAAAAAATTAATTCTGACAGGCTTAAAGAGATTGGTAAAGAAGGTGTACTAGCTATGATTTGTGATTCAACAAATGTATTTAGCATGGGGAAAGCTGGTTCTGAACTAGATGTTAGAAAAAGTTTATTAAATATTATGGGTAGCCTTAAAAAAAGAATTGTTATGGCTTCTTTTGCATCAAATGTAGCCCGTATGGAAACAGCATTTTATTGTGCAGAAAAAACTGGCAGACAAATATCGTTAGTTGGAAGATCCATGCATAGAATCTTTAAAGCAGCAAGACAATGTGGTTATTTAAAAAATGTTATTGAACCTATAGATGCTCGTGAAGCTAAAAATATTTCTAGAGAAAAAATAGTTTATCTTTGTACTGGTAGCCAAGGTGAACCTATGGCTGCTCTTATGAGAATTTCGAGCTATACCCATCCAGATGTTTATATTGAAAAAGATGATGCAGTTATTTTTTCATCAAAAATTATTCCAGGTAATGAGAAAAAATTATACAAATTACAAAACCAATTAGTTAAAGATGGTATTGAGGTTATTTCAGAAGAAAGTGAATTTGTTCATGTTTCTGGTCACCCAAATAGAGATGATCTTAGAGAAATGTATGACTGGGTTAAACCTCAATGCGCTATACCCGTTCATGGAGAGCATAGACATATGATTGAACATATGAAATTTGCGCACGAAATGAATGTTCCACACCCTGTTCAAGTTGAAAATGGTGACATTGTAAAATTAGCCCCAGGCAAACCACATGTTTTTGATAAGGCGCCAAGTGGTAGACTTTATTTAGATGGAAATATGAGCGTTGAAGAGGATGCTCAATCAATTAAAGATAGAAAAAATATAGCGGCAAATGGTTATATGGAGGTGACCATTTTAATTACAGCAAAGGGAAATATACATAAAAGACCTGTATTAACTTTCAGAGGCTTACCTGTGTATGATGTTGATGAATTTATATACGAATTAGAAGAAGCAATAGAAAAAACAACCAGAACTTTTTCTGTAAAAAGTAAAAAACAAGAATACAATTTAATTGATGCGTTAAAAATTACCTGCAGAAAATGTGCCAAAGAATTGACTGGCAAAAGACCATTTATAAATATCAACTTAGTAAGAATTTAGATGAGTGCAACGGGTCTTGCTATAATTTACATAATAATATGGTGGATAGTTTTTTTTGCAATTCTTCCAATTGATGTAAATAGACAAAAACCCATTAAAATTAACGGTGAAGACCCTGGTTCTCCAGAAAATCCTAAAATATTAAAAAAATTTATTTATTGTACTGGTATTACAACTGTTATTTTCGTGATAATTTATTTATTGATAAAATATGAATATTTAAACTTAAGATATATAATCAGCTAAACATGTACATTTCAAAATCGTTTATTCCAATATTAAAAAACAACCCATCAGAAGCAAAAATTAAATCACACCAATTAATGCTCAGAGTAGGAATGATAAAACAATCTTCTGCAGGTATTTATTCTTGGTTACCATTAGGTTTCAAGGTAATGAAAAAAATTGAACAAATAGTTAGAGAAGAACAAAACAAAATTGGTGCTCAAGAAATACTGATGCCAACTATCCAACCTAGTGGTATTTGGAAAGAAAGTGGTCGTTATGATGATTATGGAGATGAAATGCTTCGTATTAAAGATAGACAAGGCAGAGAGATGCTTTATGGACCCACTAATGAAGAGCTAGTTACAGATATATTTAGATCTAGTGTTAAATCTTACAAATCATTACCTCAACTACTATATCACATTCAATGGAAATTTAGAGATGAGGTGAGACCTCGGTTTGGAATTATGCGTGGCAGAGAATTTTATATGAAAGATGCTTATTCTTTTGATGTAAATGACGATGATGCGACCTTCTCTTATAATAAGTTTTTTTTTTCATATTTAAAAACATTTAAAAGGCTGGAACTTTCAGCGATTCCGATGGCAGCTGATACAGGACCTATTGGTGGAAACCTTTCTCATGAATTTATTATCTTAGCGGACACAGGTGAGAGCAAAATTTTTACTGACAAAAGAATTTTTGATTTAAATAGCGATGGTTCAGTTATGGACAGAAAGTCTTTAGAAGATTTAAGAAAAAAATATGAACAGTATTATTCTGTTGCTGATGAAAAATTTAATAAAGACGAATTTGAAAAAAAAGTTTCTGAAGAAAATAGATTAATGACAAAGGGCATTGAGGTAGGTCATATTTTTTATTTTGGGGACAAATACTCAAAAGCTTTAAAAGCAGCTGTAGACCTTCCGGGTGGTAAAAAAGATTTTGTTAAGATGGGCTCTTATGGTATTGGCGTTTCAAGGCTGGTAGGTGCAATTATTGAAGCCAAATACAATGATAAAGACGAAATAATGAAATGGCCATTTTCTGTAGCACCATATGAATTAGCTATAATTCCAATGATCAATAAAAATGATACATACGCATTAGATAAAGCTTCTAAACTTTCTAAACATTTTGAAAGTAATAATATCGACACAATTATTGACGATATGGACGAAAATCTTTCATCTAAAATTAAAAAATTTAATTTGATAGGTGTTCCTTATCAAATCATCATAGGTAAAAAATCAGAAAGTGATTTATTAGAATTTAAGGAGATAGGAAAAGATCCTAAAAATTTAAGCATAGATCAAATAACTAAGATTTTAACAGAACTAAAAGTAAAAAATTGATTTCCACACTAGAAAAAGAGATTACATTTAGATATCTAAAAACCAGAAAAAAAGATGGTTTTTTAAATATTATCTCTATTTTTTCATTTATTGGAATAAGCTTAGGTGTTGCAGTGTTAATTATTGTGATGTCAGTTATGAACGGCTTTAGAACGGAGCTAATTAATAAAATTGTAGGATTTAATGCCCATGTAACAGTTAAACCTTATGAAAGTTCAATTAGTCTAGAAAAGTTAAATGATAACAATTTAAAAATAATTTCAAAAGAATTAATACTTAGTAATTCTGGTGAAGCAATTGTCATTAGTAGAGATTATACTAAAGGTCTAGTTTTAAGAGGTTATAATAGTAAAGATTTTTCAAAACTTGATGTTGTTAAAAAAGGAAACTTAATAGGTGATTCAAGTCAACTATCAAGAAATTCTATATCAATTGGTAAAGAGCTAAGTTTTAATTTAGACCTTAGTGTGGGTGACAGAGTATCGATTATGTCTCCAGTAGGTATTGAAACAATTATTGGCAGTTTACCTAAACAGGAAACTTTTACTATAACGTCGATTTTTGATAGTGGTCTGGCAGATTTTGATGCCAACATAGCATTCATAAACCTCAGTACACTGGAAAGCTTTTTTGATCTTAAAAAAGAAAAGCGAAACTTAGAGATATACCTGAATAACCCATCCAATATTGATGAAATCAAAATTCAGATTCAAAAAATATTTGATAATGAATTTGTATATACTTGGGCCGACATGAATAGCTCTTTATTTTCTGCTTTAAAAGTTGAAAGAAATGTAATGTTTATAATCTTATCTTTAATTATTATAGTAGCAGCATTTAATATTATTTCAGGACTTACAATTTTAGTAAAAAATAAAACCAAAGATATAGCAATACTTAAATCTATTGGTGTTTTAAATAAATCTATTACAAAAATATTTTTTTTTGTTGGTGTTATTATTGGAACCACCGCAACTTTCTTTGGGATTTTTTTAGGTGTGATGTTCTCTTTATATATAGAAAATATTAGAGAATTTTTAAGTAATACTTTTAATATTAGTCTCTTTCCTGAGGAGATTTATTTTTTAAGTACAATGCCTTCTGAAATCAATCCAACATCTATTTTCATTATTTCGCTATGTTCAATTTTTATAACTATTATCGTTTCAATTTTTCCAGCAATAAAAGCATCAAAACTAGATCCAGTAAAAGGCTTAAAGTATGAATAATTTTATATCTATAAAAAATATTTCTAAATCTTTTTCTATTAATAAAAAAGTAACTGTTCTAAAAAAAATTAATTATTCTTTTTTAAAAGGTAAAATTTATTCACTTATGGGACCATCAGGATCTGGCAAATCTACATTACTAAATATTCTGTCTATGATTGATAAACCTACAACAGGTTCATTATTAATTGGCAATGATATAATTAACTTTAATAATAATGGCAATAATGATAAAATTAGATCAAAAAAAATTGGTATTATATATCAGCAAAATAATTTACTTCCTGACTTCACAGCGTTAGAAAATGTTTATCTTGCTGGACTAGCTTTGAGTAATGATAAAAAGAATTCAATTGAAAAAGCAAAAAAAATTATCAAAAAAATGGGCCTTTTATCTCGACAGTACCACTATCCATCGGAATTATCAGGTGGTGAAATGCAAAGAATTGCAATGGCTAGAGCACTCATAAATGAACCTGAGATTATATTAGCAGACGAACCCACTGGCAGCCTCGATCATAGGACAGCAAAAGAAGTTTTTAGTGTTTTATATAATTTAAAAAATAAAGATAGATTAATAATTTATGCAACTCATAATAGATTTTTTGCCAATATGGCTGATTGCAAATTAGAAATGATTGATGGTAATATAAAAACTATCAATGTCAGAATTAAATAATCAAAATTTTAATCATTTAAAAATTCATACACAGTATTCAATTTGTGAAGGTGCAATTAAAATTGAAAACTTAAAAGATTTTTGTAAAGAAAATAAAATACCTTGCTTGGGTCTTTCGGATACATCTAATTTATGTGGGGCATTAGAGTTTGCTGAAAATATCTCTAAAGTTGGAACTCAACCAATTATTGGCACGCAAATTTATTTTAGATTTGAAGATACAACTGGATTGCTTCCTTTAATTGCCCTTAATGAAAAAGGATATAAACGGATTATTGAACTTTCTTCTAGATCTTATCTTGAAAATGATGCTCTTTCTGATCCCCATTTAGATATTAAGGAGCTTTTTAGCAACACAGAAGGGATTCTGTTGCTCTCTGGAACAATTCAAGGTTTATTTGGTAAATTATTTCAGAAGAGTCGTTTAGACGAGGTTACAAGTTTATATAAGAGTTTATCATCAAAATTCCATGATAAATTTTATTTAGAAATTCAAAGACATGGCGATCAAAATGAAATTGCTTTTGAAAAATTTAATTTGGAACAATCTTCTAAAGGTAAAATACCAATTATTGCTACTAATGAGGTTTACTATTTAACATCGGATATGCATGAAGCTCACGATGCACTAACATGTATTGGATCAAAAACTTATATTAATGAAAAAAATAGAATTAAATACAGCAACCAACATTACTTTAAATCTAATAAAGAAATGTCTGAATTATTTTCAGACCTTCCTGAAGCTTTAGAGAATAACTTTAATTTACCGTTTAAATGTAATTTTAGACCAAAATTTTCTAAGCCAGTATTACCGAATATTAGCTCAGAAAAAGGGGGTAGTGCAGATGAAATACTTAAAAAAGATTCATTAGAGGGGTTAAAAGAAAAATTTCTAAAAAATTTTAAGATTGAAGAAAAAATTTTAGATACTGATGACAAATTTTTAAAATATAAAGATAGATTAGATCATGAGCTAAAAATAATCATTGAAATGAAATATCCTAGTTATTTTTTAATTGTCTCTGACTATATTAAATGGGCTAAGAATAACGATATTCCTGTAGGACCAGGTAGAGGTTCTGGAGCTGGTTCTCTTGTTGCTTGGTGTTTATCTATTACAGATGTTGATCCGATAAAATTCAATTTGATTTTTGAAAGATTTTTAAATCCTGATCGTGTTTCAATGCCTGACTTTGATATAGATTTTTGTGAAGAAAAAAGAGATCTTGTTTTCAAGTATTTAACAACCAAATATAAAGATAGTGTCGCTCACATAATAACTTTTGGTAAATTAAAAGCAAGAATGGTTATTAGAGATGTGGGTAGAGTCCTAGGTTTACCATACGGCTTCGTTGATAGTATTTCAAAAATGATACCCTTTGATCCTTCAAGACCGCAAAGTCTATCAGAATGCATTAATAGTGAGCCACGACTTCAAAAATTAGTTAATGAAGATCCCCGTGTAAAGAAATTAACTGATCTTTCTTTAAAGTTAGAAGGTTTAAATAGAAACGTAGCAACACATGCTGCGGGTGTCGTAATTGCAGACAGAAAATTAACTGAGGTTGTTCCTTTATATAAAGATGCATCCGCTGATTTATTGTTACCGTCCACACAATTTGACATGTATTCTGCGGAAAACGCAGGCTTAATTAAGTTTGATTTTTTAGGTTTAAAAACTTTAACTGTAATTAATAGAACACAAAAATTAATTAACAAAAAAGTTAAAGAGTTTAAAATTGAAGACATTGATTTTGAAGATAAGAAAGTTTTTGAACTATTATCTTCTGGTCATACAGTTGGATTATTTCAGGTAGAGAGCGCAGGTATGCGTGAAGCGTTATTACAAATGAAACCTAATCACATTGAAGACATTATCGCATTAGTTGCTCTTTATCGTCCTGGACCTATGAGTAACATACCAGTTTATAATGACTGTAAGCACGGTAGACAAACACCGGATTATTTACACCCATTACTTGAGGAAATTCTTAAACCAACATATGGAGTTATTATTTATCAAGAACAGGTAATGCAAATTGCTCAAAAACTCTCGGGGTTTTCTGCGGGTGAAGCTGATATTTTAAGAAGAGCTATGGGTAAAAAAAAAAGAGCAGAATTAGAAAAACAAAAACAAGGCTTTATAGCTGGTGCTCTAAAAAACGGAATTAGTAAAGAGGTTGCTGCAAGTATATTTTTAAAAATTGAGCCATTCGCTGAGTATGGTTTTAACAAAAGTCATGCAGCAGCTTATGCAATTATTTCTTATCAAACAGCATTTTTAAAAACATACCACCCTAAAGAATTTTTTGCAGCATCAATGACAATGGATATATCAAATCAAAATAAACTTGGTGAATTTCATGAAGAACTTAAGAGAATTAATATAAAAGTTGTACGACCAGATATTAATAAATGTTTTGCAGATTTTCAATTTGATGAAAATAACTTTTATTACGCTTTAGGTGGTATTAAAAGTGTTGGGTATGAAGCAATATCAAATGTTGTTAAGGAAAGAAAAGAGAATGGTGAATTTAAATCAATAAATGACTTTTTAAATAGAGTTAACCCTAAAGATATCAATAAACTTCAATTGGAGGGGTTAGTTAAAGCGGGAGCTTTCGATAATATAGATAATAATAGACAGGCTTTATTCAATTCAATTCCTAATTTTATCCTAAAAACAAAAAATATTTTTGAAAATAAAGCAGCTAATCAAATTGACCTTTTTGTCACTGATGAAGAGCAGGATAATGAAATAGTTTTGAATATTGAGGATTGGAAATTTGAAGATCGATTATCGAGAGAATTTGAAGCTATAGGTTTTTTTATCTCCGATCATCCTTTAAACCAGTTCAAAGAAATTTTTGATGATTATAAAATAGTTGATTATGTTAAATTTAATTTAGATGACAGTATTAAAGATGCAAACATTGCAGCAACACTTTTAAAAATTACAGAAAGAAAAACTGCAAAAGGAAATTCATATGGTGTTATCAAATTTACTGATTTAACTAGTGTTTTTGAACTTTTTGTTTTTTCTGATATCTTGGAGCTCAACAGAGAGGTTTTAATCGAAGGTAATTCCTTAATCATAACCTTAATCAAAACTATCTCTAATCATGAGAATAGATTTAAAAGAATAAATGTTCAAAAAATAGCATCACTTAAAGATCTTTTTAATAAACCTGTTAATAAAATTATATTCAATATCAAATCCGTTAAAGATATTGATAAAATATCTGATTTACTTTGTGAGGAGGGTACTACAGAGGTAATAATAAGCATTAATAGTGAAAATAACGATATTAGCTTCAAACTTAAAAATAAACGACTTATTGATAGAAAAGCAATAAATATTCTAAGAAAAAATGATATTTCGACTATTATTCATTAAAAAAGACTTGTTTGTTTTTCAAATAATTTGTAAAAAACTCTTAAATTAAATTAACACGCACACAGTTTGTGGTTTTATACCTCCGGTCCTTAAGTGGAAATTACTGTGGTGGCTTAACCGGGAATAAACATGAAAATACCAAACTTAACTATCCAACAACTATTAGAAGCAGGCGTTCACTTAGGTCATAAAACTTTAAGATGGAACCCAAAGATGAAAAAATACATCTTTGGTAAAAGAGATTCAATTCATATTATTGATTTAACTCAAACATTGGAATTAACTAATGTAGCTTTAGAAAAAGTTTATAATACGATTGCTAATAACGGCAAAATTCTTTTTGTTTCAACTAAAAAACAAGCATCAGAAACTATAGCTGAAGTTGCAAAAGAAACAGGGCAATATTTTGTAAATTACAGATGGCTAGGTGGAATGTTAACTAATTGGGGAACAATTTCTGGATCAATTAAAAAGATGAAAAAATACGAAGCTGATCTTATAGCTGAAAATAGAGGCTTTACAAAAAAAGAATTATTAAAGATGAGTGTTAAAAAAGATAAATTAGAAAAAGCTTTAGGAGGAATTGCAGAAATGAAAAAAGTTCCTGACTTAGTTTTTATTATTGACACAAACTATGAATCTTTAGCTATTGCAGAAGCTTCTAAATTGGGTATTCCAATTTGTGCTATATTGGATAGTAATTCAAATCCAGATGGAATTGATTTTCCTATACCTGGTAATGATGATGCAAGAAGAGCAATTGATCTTTATTGTAATTTAATAAAAGAAACTATTGAAAACGCAAAAAAAGCAGCCCCATCTAAAGAAGTGGAAAAACCAGAAGTAAAAGATATTAAGACAAATAAAAAATCCGTTAAAACTGTTCAAGAATTAGACAGAGAGAAATTAGATGCTAAATTTTCAAAAAAAGAGAAAGAAAAGTTGAATTAATATGAGTGATATAGAAAAAGTAAAACAACTCAGAGAAGCAACGGGTGCAGGTTTCAAGGATTGCAATTTAGCAGTTAAAGAATCTGGTGGAGATCTAGATAAAGCAGTAGAAATTTTACGGGTTAAAGGAATTTCTAAAGCTTCCAAAAAAATGTCTAGAGACGCAAAAGAAGGAGTAATTGCTACCTCTGGAGATGAAAATAAGACTTCTGTTATAGAGCTCAATTGTGAGACGGACTTCGTTGCAAAAAATGATGAATTTGTTTTATTTGCAAAAGAACTAAGTGATTTAAATAATCATAATGATTCTGATTTGGATAAATTAAATAAATCCAATATGTCAAATGGAAAATCAGTTGAAGACAACCTTGTTTCATTGATAGCAAAAATGGGTGAAAAAATAACAGTCGGTAAAACAAAAACATTTAATAAGTCTGGAACTAAAAATTTTAACTATTTGCATACCGTAGTTAAAGATAATTTATCCAAATTATCAGTTATAACATCTCTTAAAACATCTGATGATAGTGAAGCTGTAAAGATATTTGGTAAACAACTTTCAATGCATATAGCTGCATCTAACCCACTTGCCTTAAGTTCGGATCTAATTAACAAAGATGTTCTTCAAAAAGAACAGGACCTTGTTACAGAAGAACTTAAAAGCTCAGGAAAACCAGATGAAATTGTTAAAAAAATTAGCCTAGGTAAGATGAATAAGTTTAAAGATGATAATGCACTATTAACTCAAGTTTGGGTAATGGAGCCTAAAAAGAAAGTACAAGATGTTTTAAAAGAACTTAATATCTCTGACTTAAAGATTAATGATTTCTATAGAATTAAAATAGGTGAATAAATGTTTAATGATAATACATACAACAAGAAAATGGATAAGACCATTGAGGTTTTTTCTAAAGAATTAACATCACTAAGAACTGGTAGAGCAAACGCAGCAATGCTTGATTTAGTTAAAATTGATGTCTATGGACAAGTAATGCCATTAAATCAAGTCTCTAGTATAACAACACCTGATGCACGAACAATCAATATTCAAGTTTGGGATCTTAATAATGTCCCATTAGTTGATTCGGCTATTAAAAAATCAGAACTCGGTTTAAACCCACAAATAGATGGTCAATTAATTAGATTGCCTATTCCAGATTTAAATGAAGAAAGAAGAACGGAGATTAAAAAATTAATTAAGTCTATGGGGGAAAAGTGTAAAATATCCATTAGAAACATTAGAAGAGAAGCTAATGATGATTTAAAGAATTTAGTTAAAGATAAAGAAATCAGCGAGGATGAAGAAAAAAAAAATGAAAAAACGGTACAGATATTTACTGATGAGCACATTAAAACTATAGATCAAAAAGTTGAAGCCAAAGAAAAAGAAATAATGACAATATGAACCCAATTAAACATGTTGCCATTATTATGGATGGAAACGGAAGATGGGGGGTTAAGAATAAAGGTTCTCGGAATTTAGGACACAGAGCTGGTTTAGACACTGTTGAAAAAATAATTGAAGAAACTCTAAAGCAAAATATTAATTATTTGACTCTTTATACATTTTCAACTGAGAATTGGAAAAGACCAAAAAAAGAAATTTCATTCTTGTTTACTCTATTAGAAAGATTTTTATCCATGAAAATAGATAAATTAATTAAAAATAAAATAAAATTAAAAATTATTGGAAGTAAAAAAAAATTTAGTAAAAAATTAAAAAATTTACTAAATGAGTCTGAAAAAATTACTAATAAAAATAAAAAATTGCAAATTAGTTTAGCATTAAATTATGGGTCAAAAGAAGAGCTTTTAAATGCAATAAAATTAGTTAATAAAAATAAAGAAAAAATTACTGAAAAGAATATTGAAAAAAACCTATACACAAGGGGCATGCCAAATCCCGATATACTTATAAGAACAGGTAATACTAACAGGCTTAGTAATTTTTTATTATGGCAATTAGCATACACAGAAATTTTTTTTGAAAAAAAACTTTGGCCTGATTTTAATAATAAGGATTATAAAAAAATTCTTGTTAAATTTAAATCATTACAAAGAAATTTTGGATCTATTTAATGAATTTTGAATTAAAAAAAAGAATATTCACATCTTTAATTTTGCTTACTTTACTAGTATTTATGTATTATTATAATTACATCCTAATTATTTCTTTAATAATTATTGCTTTAATTTCATGGATTGAATTTTATGGATTAATTTCAAAAATTTTTTTTAGTAGTAAAATATTAAAATTTTTATTTAAAAGTATTTCTTTGGTGTATTTATTATTTCTTATTCTAGGTATATTTTATGTTTTATCCAATTTACCTGAATTAAAAATATTTTTTGTATATACAATACTTGTGTCTGTCTCCTCGGATATTGGTGGTTTAACATTTGGAAGAATATTTAAAGGTAAAAAATTAACAAAAATAAGTCCTAATAAAACAATATCAGGCGTTGCCGGTTCGTTTATTTTTTCATTCCTGTTAATTCCATTTTTTGATATTTTATTTGCATATCATGATCTTTTATCACTATTCGCGATCACTATACTTATTTCATTAACAACGCAGCTTGGTGATTTGTTTATTTCATTTGTAAAGCGTAAAGCTAAAGTAAAAAATACTAGCGATTTATTACCAGGCCACGGAGGAATTCTTGACAGGGTTGACGGTATTATTTTTTCTATACCAGTTGGTTTTTTATTACTTAATTACTTTTGATGATAAAAAAAAAAATTACTATCTTGGGTTCTACAGGTTCTATTGGTAAATCGCTTATTAATATTTTAAAAAAAGATATAAGTAATTTCAATGTTATACTTCTAACTGCTGATAAAAATATAAATGAATTATTAAGACAAATAAAAATATTTAAGGTTAAAAATATTATTGTTACAAATTATAAAAAATTTTTACAAATTAAAAAAATTCTTAAAAATAAAAAAATCAACATATATAATAATTTTAATTTGATAAATAAAATTTATGGAAATAAAAAAAATGATTATGTTATGAGTGCTATTTCAGGTCTGGATGGTTTAGAACCAACATTAAAAATTATAAAATTTACAAAAAAAATTGCAATAGCCAACAAAGAGTCAATTATCTGTGGATGGTCTTTGATTCAAAAAGAATTATTAAAGAATAAAACAGAATTTATTCCAATTGATTCGGAACATTTTTCTATTTATGCTCTAATAGGTAAATCTAAAAATAATGAAATTGAAAATGTATACATTACAGCATCAGGAGGCCCATTCTCTAAGCTTCCATTAAATAATTTTAAATCAATTACAGTAAAATCTGCTTTAAATCACCCAAATTGGAAAATGGGAAAAAAAATTACAATAGATTCTGCTACAATGATGAATAAGGTTTTTGAAATAATTGAAGCAAAAAAGATATTTGCTCTAGATTATAATAAGTTAAAAATTCTAGTACATTCAAAATCATACGTCCATGCTATTGTCAAATTTACAAATGGTTTATCAAAAATATTAATTCACGACACAAATATGACTATTCCAATTTTTAATTCATTATATCAAACTAATAAAAAGAAAATTAAATCTAAAAAATTAGATTTTTCAATTATTAATAATTTAAACTTCGAAAATATTGATTTAAAAAGATTTCCAGTTGTAAAGATTTTAAATGTACTGCCAAATAACGATTCTCTTTTTGAAACAATAATCGTCACTGCAAATGATAATTTAGTTAAAATGTTTTTAGATAATAAAATCCAATTTTTGGATATTTCTAAAACAATGTTAAGAATCCTTAAAAATAAAGAATTTTCCAGATTTAAAAGAATTATACCTAATAATATTGATGAAATCACCAAGTTGAGCGCTTATGTGAGTTTGAAAATTAACTCAATGCATATATAAAATCATATGTTAAAAAAAATTATTAAAATAAATTTTGTCATATTTTTTTTAACTTCTATTTCATTTGCAGAAGTAATCACCGATATCAATGTTGAGGGTAATAAAAGAATTTCCAAAGAAACTTTAATTGTTTTTGGTGAAATTTCAAAAGGGTCTGATTACAGTCAAGATGACTTAAACACAATTCTAAAAAAGATTTATGCAACTAATTTTTTCAAAAATATTAACTTAAGTATAGAGAATTCAATTCTTAATATTAAAGTTGTTGAAAACCCAATTATCAGCAGTGTTGAATTTAATGGGATTAGAAGTGAAAAATTAATGGAATATATAATGGATAAAATATCTTTAAAAGAGAGATCTTCATTTATGCAGTCTAAATTCCTAAATGATTTAACTTTTGTTAAAAATACCCTTACTTCAGCCGGATACTACTTTACTGAAATTGACACAAAATCTATTTTAAATGATGAATTAAACTCAATTAAAATTATTTATGATGTTAACTTGGGATCGAAAGCTAAAATTGGCCAAATTCAATTTGTTGGAGATAAAAAAATTAAAGATGGAAAATTAAGAAATGTTATAATTTCTGAAGAATCTAAATTTTGGAAATTCTTATCACAATCTGTTTATCTAAATAAAGATAGAATAGAATTGGATAAAAGACTTTTAAAAAATTTTTATAAGGATAATGGATATTACAATGTTAATATTGAAAATTCGTTTGTAGAGTACGATAATAATAATTCATTTAAACTAATTTTTAATATTAATTCAGGCAAGAAATTTAAATTTAATTCATTAAATTTAATTCTATCGGAGGAATATGATCAAAAATATTTTATTGAAATAGAGAAATTGCTTAATGATCTTAAAGAAAAAAATTATTCTTTCAGTAAAATTGAAAAAGTCTTAAGAAAAGTTGATAAGATTGCCCTTTCCAAACAGTATGAATTTATTAATGCCACCTTGTCGGAAAAAATTATTGATAATGATAAATTGGATATTTCTATTACTTTAACTGATACAGATAAATTTTATGTGGAAAAAATTAATATTTTAGGAAATGAATACACTATAGAAGAGGTAATTAGAAATTCTTTTATAGTTGATGAGGGTGACCCTTTCAATGAAATTTTATTTAATAAGTCAATTAATGTAATTAAATCCAAAAATATTTTCGCAAAAGTTGAAAGTCAAATCTTACCCGGATCTAACCCAAACTTTAAAGTTATAAATCTTACTGTAGAAGAAAAGCCTACTGGAGAAATTTCGTTGGGAGCTGGATTTGGTACTTCCGGTGGTACAGTCGGTGGTGGAATTAAGGAAAATAATTTTTTAGGTAAAGGAATAATGCTTGATACTAGTTTGCAAGTTTCAGCAGACACTATTAAGGGTAAATTTGTACATGTAAAACCAAATTTTAATTATTCAGACAACACTTTATATACGTCAGTTAGCAGTGTTACATCAGATAATTTAATGGATTCAGGATATAAGACTTCAAATATTGGATTTTCACTAGGAACTTCTTTCGAGCAGTATGAGAACCTTTTTTTTAAACCTACTATTAAAGCCAATTACGAAAAATTAGAAACTACAAGCACAGCGACATCAAGTCTGCAAAAACAAAAAGGTAATTATTTTGATACATACTTCAATTATTCAATAGATTATGATGTTAGAAACAAAAGTTATCAACCAGACGAAGGTTATAGAAATGTATTTTATCAAGAAATTCCAGCTATTTCAGACACCTATGAATTATTAAACTCTTTAGAGCATACCAGATATAAAAGAATCTCTAATATAGTGACCAAAATAAGTATTTATGGAAAAGCAATTAATACTTTGTCGGGTGACGATGTAAGAGTATCTAAAAGATTATTTATACCAGAAAGAAAGTTAAGAGGCTTTGAATCAGGTAGAGTTGGACCAATTGCAAATGGTGACTATATAGGCGGAAATTATGTTTCGGGCGCTAATCTTAGTGCTGTGCTACCCATTCTACCATCATTGCAAAATACTGATTTTTCATTTTTTATTGATGCAGCTAATGCTTGGGGTGTTGACTATGACAGCACAATTGATAAAAAAGAAAACAAGATTAGAAGTGCCACAGGAGTAGCTATTAATCTACTTTCACCAATAGGACCATTAAGTTTTTCTTTTGCCAAACCTATAACAAAAAGCTCTTCTGATAAAACTGAATTTTTTAGATTCAATTTAGGTACATCATTTTAATATAATGAAAAAAACATTCAAATGCCTAATTTTTTTTAGCAGCTTTTTTTTTTCGAATATAGCCTTATCCAATGAGAGTATCTATTATATTGATATGAGCTTTATAATGAATAATTCAATGGCTGGAAAATCTATCGTAAACCAATTAGATAAAAAGAATAAATCTTACTCTGACTCTTTTAAAAAAGAAGAAGCAGATTTAAAAAACGAAGAAACAAAATTACTCTCACAAAAAAACATTATAGATAAAAATGAATTTCAAGAAAAAGTTAGTTTATTTAGTAAAAAAGTTTCCACGTATAATAAAAAACGAAATAAAACTTTAAACGATATAGCAAAACAAAAAAATAAAGCCCAACAAGCTCTCACTAAAAAATTAACCCCAATTTTAGCTAATTATGCAAAAGATAACTCAATATCATTCATATTATCTAAGCAAGACATTGTTATCGGAAAAACTGAACTAGACTTGACAAATGTCATAATTGAAATTTTAAATAAAGAAATTAAAACTGTAAAAATAAAATAATTTATTATGAACATATCTTTAAACAAAAAAGAAATAGCTGATTTACTACCACATAGAGAACCTATGCTCCTAATAGATGAATTACAAAATATCAAAAAACTTTTTTCAGCTAGAGCTATAGTCTATGTAAGGAAGGAAAGTTTTTTTGTTCAGGGTCACTTTCCCGGAAACCCAGTTATGCCAGGCGTACTTATAGTTGAAGCTTTTGGTCAAGCTGCTGCCGCTTTAACAGCCCATGGAATAGACAAAGAAACTTATGCAAATAAACTTGTTTTTTTAATGGGTATAGAAAAAGCTAGATTTAGAAACCCCGTTATACCAGATTGTAAATTAGAGCTAAATATTGAAGCGATAAGGTCTCATGGAAAGGTTTGGAAATACAAAGGTGAAGCTTTTGTAGGTGAAAAAAAAATGGCGGATGCCCAATGGTCAGCAACAATAGTTGATAGAAAATAATTAGTAATATTTATTGATAAGTAATTTCTAATATTTTTGATAAAAAACTTTATCAGTGATTAATCCATTTTTTATAAACAAAGGTCCATTCAAAATTGAAGTCTTATTGAAATTGAGTGAGATCATTAATGTTGACAATTTCAAAGATAATGAAATTTCAGATATTAAAGATCTTTTTAATGCAAAAAAATACAATATTACTTTTTTTCATGCAAAAAAATATGAAAGTTTAGCCGCTAAAACTGCTGCCTCTTATTGTGTTACTACTAAAAATTTAGCACATATTTTACCCAACACATGTCGTTCGATAATTGTCGATAATGTATTAATATCAACAGCTAAAATTACAAAAACATTTTACCCAGAATCAGTTACTGACGACTTTGATCAAAATATTTCTGATATTAATGACACAGTTTTAGCTAAAATTGTTAAACATGGTAAAAATGTTTTAATTGGTAAAAATGTTCAAGTAGGTAAAAATTGTCTTATTGGACATAATTCTATAATTGAGAGTAACGTGACTATTGGTAATAATTGTTCAATAGGCTCCAATGTCATAATAAGAAATACAATCATTAAAAATAATGTAAGTGTTTTAGACGGTTGTGTAATCGGGAAAAAAGGCTTTGGTTTTTTCCCTGATAAAGAAAAAAATTTTAGATATCCTCACATTGGTACTGTTATAATTGAAGATAACTGTGAAATTGGATGTGGCTCTACTATAGATAGAGGTTCATTATCTAACACAATAATTGGAAGAAATACTTATTTGGATAATCAAGTTCATATTGCCCATAATAATAAGATTGGTAGTAATTGTATTATTGCCGGTCAAGTCGGTTTTGCTGGAAGCTCAACCTTAGGAAACAATGTTATGATTGGTGGACAAGCAGGTATTTCTGGACATTTAAAAATTGGCAATAATATTCAAATTGCTGGTGGTAGTGGTGTAATAAAAGATATACCAGATAATTCAAAAGTTATGGGTTATCCTGCAAAGAATTTAAAAAACTTTATCAAGGAAAACAAGTGATACACAAAACAGCTATTATTAACTCTAATGCTAAAATTTCTTCAAGAGTACAAATCGGCCCTTATACGGTTATTGGTCCTAATGTTGAGATTGATGAGGATGTTATAATTCAATCACATGTAAGTATAACTGGTCACACAATAATTGGAAAAAATAATAAAATTTACTCTTTTGCCTCAATAGGTAGTGACCCTCAAGACATGAAATATAAAGGTGAAACAACAGAGCTTATAATAGGTGATAATAATACAATAAGAGAATATTCAACAATTAATACGGGAACTATCCAAGGTGGAGGAATAACAAAAGTTGGTGATAATAATTTGATTATGATTAGTGTACATATTGCCCATGATTGTATTATTGGTAACAATATTGTCATAGCTAATAGTGCGGCAATAGCGGGTCACGCTGAAATAGGTGATTATGTTGTTATTGGAGGCAATTGTGGCGTCCAACAATTTACAAGAATAGGTAAAATGGCAATGATAGGTGGTATGACAGGGGTTTCAAGAGACGTTATACCTTATGGTTTATCTACAGGCAATCGTAATTTCTTAAATGGTATTAATGTTGTGGGATTAAGAAGAGGTAAGATTTCAAATAAAGATATTATAGTTCTTACAGATGCTTATAAATCTATATTTGAAACAGAAAACTTAACTGAAAATCTAAATAGATTAAACGGCCAGTTTAAAAAAAATTTACTAGTAAATGAAGTATTAGAATTCATCAATAAAGGTAAAAAAAGGCCTATTTGTACACCATATCTAAAATAAAATGATAGGATTATTTCTTGGTAGTACAGATTTTACAAAATTAATCTTAAACAAGGTTAAAAAAAAAAAGATTAAATATTTTATAATAGATTTAACTAAGAATAATTTTTTCAAAAAAGATAAAAATACTTATTTCATTAGCATAGGACAGTTCGGTAAAATTTTAAGAATTATTAAAGAAAAAAATTGTAAAAAAGTATTATTTGCAGGAAAAATTGACAAACCCAAAATTTCATCAATTAAATTAGATTTTAAAGGTGTCTATTATATACCGCGCATAATAAGAGCATCAAAGTTAGGTGATGCAGCAATATTAAGAGAATTAATAAAAATTTTAGCAGAAAATAAAATTCAAGTAATCAAATCTAATTATTTTAATAGTGAATTAACATTAAAAAGAGGCAATTATACCCGAACAAGACCTAATAAAACTGATTTAACTCAAATAAAGAAAGGAGTTGCTTCATTAGAAAAAATAAATGCTCATAATCATGTACAGGCTTTAGTTATTAGAAATAATACGGTTATTATAAAGGAAACCTCAAAAGGCACCAAAAGAATGCTCGAATCAATAAATAAAATTAAGAACAGTAGAGGTATTTTAATTAAATTACCCAAAAAAAAACAAGATCTTAGAGCAGATTTACCAACAATAGGGCTTGATACTTTTAGAGATTGCAAGAAAGCGAATTTAAAAGGAGTAGTATTAAAGTCGAATCAAAATATATTTTTAGATAAAGCTAGATGCATAAGTTTTGCAAATAAAAATAAAATTTTTATCAAAATTATATGAAAAAAATTTTTATATTAACAGGTGAGCCATCAGGTGATAAATTAGCTTCAACTGTTATATCGAGGTTAAAACTAAGTAATCCAGAAATTGAATATTCTTGTTTGGGCGGAACTCATCTAAATTCGTTAGGTATAAAGTCTATATTTGATCTTAAGGAAATTACATATATTGGTTTTACAAGTGTTTTATTAAATATATTTAAGATCAGAAATAAAATCAATAAAACAGTAGAAGAGATTATTAAATTTGATCCAGACATATTATTTAGCGTTGATAGTCCTGATTTTACTTTACGCGTTGCTGAAAGAGTTAAAAAAATTAACAAGAAAATTATAACTATTCATTATGTAGCTCCACAAGTATGGATTTGGCGTGAAGGTCGAGTTAAAAATTTTAAAAAATTTGTAGATCACATGTTACTTTTATTTCATTTTGAAAAAAAATATTTTGATAAAGAAAAAATTCCCAATACTTTTGTTGGACACCCTTTACTTGAAAATAATTTAAAATCAAAAATAGACATATCAGAATTAATTAATAAAAATAAAAAAATTATATCAATTTTTGCAGGTAGTAGAAATTCAGAAACTTCTACTCTCCTACCAATATTAAGTAATTTTATTAATATGATGAATGAAAATTTTAATGAATATACTTTTGTTTTTCATGCTACTAATGAAAATAAGAATCTAATTATTAGTCATTTGAAAAATAACTCTTTAAATAACTCTCAAGTTATTTCAGACGAGAATATCAAATCGCAAATATTATCTAACTCAGTATTTGCTGTAGCAAAATCAGGCACAGTATCTCTTGAAATTTGCAATGCTCAAGTTCCATCTATCATAATTTATAAGATCAATATGATTAATTATTTAATTATGAAGTATTTAGTTAATGTAAAATTTGCTAATATTATAAATATTATTAACAATAAAGAAATTATACCAGAGTTATTGCAGTCAGAGTGTAATGCTAAAGAAATTTTTAATTCTGTAGTTTATTTATTAAAAAACCCAGAGCTTACCAAAAAACAGGTTAACCAATGTAACATGACCTTAAAAGAGATAAAGTCTGACCATACTGCATCGGTTAACGCTTCAAAAATTATATCTAATTATCTTTAATTTATTACTTTATTTAATCTTTTTAATACCTCTTCTTTCCCAAGAGATATAATTATATCATAAACACCAGGTCCAAATCTTGATCCTGTTAAAGCTACTCTTAAAGGCTGACCAACACCTTTGAAATTTGTTTCATGAGATTTTATAAGTTCACTTACAAGGGGCTCCAAATTTTCTTTGATTAAGTTTTTTAATTCTTTAGTTTTATTGGCAAACTCAGATATAATTTTTTTTGCTTTATTATCAATTAGTTTTAAATCTTCTTGATTAAAAGCAACCTCATCAAAAATAATATATTTAGAATTATTATATATATCTTCCAATGTTTTGGCTTTATTTTTAAGGAATGTTAATGAAGATTTAATTTTTGCTTCTTTATCTGTTTTTATTTTTTCTTTAAATTGCTCACAATATTTTACAAGTTGATCATAAAGTTCATTTTCACTAATGTTTTTAATGTAGTGCTCATTCATTGATAATATACGACTCATATCTAATTTAGATGGAGATTTTCCAATACCCTCAAGATTAAAATGCTCAATACTCTCCTCTAAGGTAAATATTTCTTTATCTTTATATGACCACCCAAGTCTTAAAAGGTAGTTCCTTAGTGCATCTGGCATTATTCCTATTTTTGAATAGTCATCGAGGGTTGATGCATTATCTCTTTTGGATAATTTCTTTCCTTCCAAAGTATGAATTAAGGGAATATGAGCAAAAAATGGCAAGTCCCAGTTCATAGATAGGTATATTTGCATTTGCTTAAAAGTATTTATTTTATGGTCATCACCTCTAATTATATGCGACATTTTCATTTGATAGTCATCAACAGTAGCTGATAAATTGTATGTCGGAGTTCCATCATTTCTTAAAATAATAAAATCTTCTATAATAATATTTTCAATTTCAACATCACCTTGTACCAAGTCCCTTAGTATTGAAGAGCCCTCAATTTTACTTTTAAATCTTACAACAGGTTTAATATTTTTTGGAGCATTGCTTTCGTTAAATTCTCTACATTTTCTGTTGTAGGTATAAGGGAGTTTTTTTTGCCTAGCTCTTTTTTTTTGATCTTCTATTTCCTCAGTAGAGCAGTAACATTTATAAGCATGACCATTCTTAAGTAATTCGTTAGCAACACTTATATGATCGTTTATTTTTGTTGATTGAATATATAACTCTCCATCATGTTCTACACCAATCCATTTTAAAGATTTTATAATCTGAATTTTGTACTCATCTCTAGATCTTTCTTTGTCTGTATCTTCAATTCTTAAATGAAATGTTCCTTTTTTATTTTTTGAATACAACCAGCAAAATAAAGCTGTTCTTACACCACCAATATGAAGTGCCCCGGTAGGAGAGGGGGCAAATCTTGTTGCAACATTAGACATTTGAGATTTTTAGACTATTTTTTTAGAAGTTTCTATATAAAGATACCAGAACACCTTGAACTTTTACTCTATCAGGGCCAAATATTTTAGTTTCATAGTTTCTATTTGCGCTTTCTAGTGCAACTGTTTTGCCTTTTCTTCTAATTCTTTTTAGCATGT
>Ga0209830_10001340_pt1 | contig 21892 bp, 19 predicted proteins | sample ArcticOcean_MG_C_12_FD_187439 | JGI IMG/M metagenome (GOLD analysis project Ga0209830, IMG submission 187439) | Marine microbial communities from western Arctic Ocean - ArcticOcean_MG_CB8_130 (SPAdes) (version 2) | ecosystem: Environmental > Aquatic > Marine > Oceanic | place: Arctic Ocean...
ATCATCATCACCCCGGGCACCAACGAAAATATGGTCATAGCCATGACTAGCCCCCAGTCCGTTTGAAAAGAGAAAAGCGAACTAATGGCTTGGGTAATTGGTTTGCCGCCAGTAACGGTCAGTGTTCGAGCTAAGACGACCTCGACCCATGAAAAAATGAAACAAAAAAATGCTGTAACCGCAATGCCAGGGGCCAATGCGGGAATTAGAAATCGCATAAAAAACCCACTGCGGCTGTGGCCATCAATGAATGCCATCTCATCGAAGGAACGAGGGATTGCGGTAATGAAGCTTTCTAGAATCCAAATCGCAATCGGCAAGTTGAAGACGCAATGAACTAGCGCAATGCCAACCGGTGTATTCACAAGGCCAGTGCGGGCAAAAAGTATGAAGATCGGCAGCGACAAAACTACAGGTGGTGTGACTCGAAATGCCAGCAAAAAAAACAAGAAATGTCGGTCACCAACAAAAGTGTAACGGGCAAGCCCATATGCAGCAGGTAGACCTGCCGCTAGGCAAAAAATTACATTCAGCAACACGTATGTGACAGAATTTATGAAAGAGTCACGCAGCGCTGGCGTTGCTAAAATATTGGCATAATTGTGCAAGCCAACGGTTCCAGCGGGCACTCCGTCAACACCAAGTGTTACAGTGAAGCTGAGCTCCACAGCCTGCAAAAATGGCAATAAAATAAAGGCTGCCAGGGTGGCCAATGCCAGGGTGCGCAACAATCCAGAGCGGCTCATGTGACCTTACTCCCCGCACTATCTTTTGATTGACGCAGCTTGACAAACACCCAGACCAATGTCAAAACGAACAGGAAATTTACCATGGCTCGCGCTGCTGCAGATCCGTAACTAAAACCTTTAATTTCTTCTCCAAGCTGCAACGACAAAAATGTTGTAGCGTCCCTTGGGCCCCCTGCATTGATCGTCATAACTTCAGTGTAGATCATAAAACTGTCTACCAGCCTCAATAAAAGTACGATCCATAAGGCACCAGAGATTTGCGGAAGTTCTATCCATCGAAAGACGGCCAGACGTGAGGCGCTATCGATTGCTGCTGCCTGATAGTAGGCGGGGGAAATCGAAGAAAGTCCTGCATAGGCCAGTATTACCACCAACCCAAGCCAGTGCCATGTGTCCACAACAAGAATAAGTCCCCATGTATGAGCAGCAGTAAATTTATAGTCAAGCGTAAGGTTGAATAAGGTTAGCGCTTGTCCACCAAGGCCTTCGGGGCGCAGTAGTGCAAGCCAAAGCCCAGCTACCATATTTGTGGGTACTACAAGCGGTATGGCTAGGCACATCAGCATTAAGTTTGCAGCACGGGGCCTGGCTCTTCGTAACATTAGAGCGATACCGATACCTAAGGGCAATTGAATCATAAGCACAAGGCTTGAAAACGCAGCACTGCGCCCTAGGCTCAACCAAAAGCGAGGGGATGACACAATTGTTTCATACCACTCTGTGCCGACCCAAAAAACGTCGTCTAACGTAAAGATGTCGTGGAACGAATAGTTGAGTACTGTAACCATTGGCGCTACAGCAACAAATATCATCACTAGTGCTGCAGGCAGCATAAGTAGCCAAGCTATATTCGATTGGGGTTTCATCGCACGAACATCACAGCTGCTCCATTAAATCACTCAACTAGTTTTTTTATCCAAAAGTATGCAAAGCTGGAATACACTTTACTATTTCTAAACTTAAGAAGTAAGCGCTTGGTTAGAGCGGTGCGGATGCCATTTTTTCACCTTTAAGGAAAACAGTAGCAGTTACAGCATGCACAATCTACTTCTTATAAGGCACCTTTTATACCTACAAAATGAGACCTCGCTGCTTGCACACATCTAGTTTAACAGCTCGAAGTTATTAGGCCTTTCGACTCTCCATCGGCTTACAAACCGAATGACTATGTTTCTGAAGATGCCGCCCAAAGATTTATACCTTGATCACTGGATAAATGATCAATTTCTGAAAGTTCATCGTCTGTAAAATCTAAGTTCTCAATTACGCCAACACAATCCAAAACTTGCTCCGGTTTTGAAGCTCCCATAAGAGCAGTAGTTACTCTGCCGCCTCGTAAAACCCAAGCTAAAGCCATTTGCGCTAAAGTTTGGCCGCGGCGAGAGGCCATATCATTCAGTTGGTTAAGTGCCTGGATGAGTTCAGGATTAAGCTTGCTCCTATCAAAACCTTTACCTTGTACCGCGCGACTATCGTTTGGCACGCCATTTAAGTATTTTTTTGTAAGCATTCCCTGAGCAAGGGGTGTAAATACAATTGATCCTAGTCCCAGATCTTCCAACGTATCAAGAAGATTGTCATCTTCAATCCAGCGATTAAACATATTGTAACTAGGTTGATGAATGAGGCATGGGGTGCCTAAATCGGTTAAGATTTTTACGGCTTCTTTGGTACGCTGACTATTGTAACTTGATATTCCCACATACAAAGCCCGTCCTGATTTAACGATGTGATCCAATGCCCCCATTGTCTCCTCTAAGGGTGTATTGGGGTCAAAGCGATGTGAATAAAATATGTCAACGTAATCTAAGCCCAGGCTTTTCAATGACTGATCACAAGACGCAATCAAATATTTCCTGCTTCCCCATTCGCCATAAGGCCCTGACCGCATGTTATAGCCTGCTTTTGAGCTGATTATTAATTCATCTCTGAAACCAGAAAAATCAGATTTTAGAATATCTCCGAATGCTTCTTCGGCACTACCAGCAGGGGGACCATAATTATTCGCAAGATCAAAGTGAGTGATGCCATTATCAAAAGCAGTCTGACAAATTTCTCGTTTAATTTGATGTGGGGAATTGTGACCAAAATTCTGCCATAAGCCTAATGAAATGACTGGGAGCTTTAATCCTGAATTACCACAACGGCGGTACACCATTTTGTCATAACGATTTTGGCTTGGATTATAATGCATGGGGTTGCTCCTATAACGATAAAATGTGTTTTCAATTCTGTTACGAAAGTCAACCAAGCGTAAGACGCATTCGCTAACACACTTTAATATTTTATTACTCGTGCAAACTTAGAGGTAAATAACTGTTAGTGGCCTTTAACCTCCTAATGCCCACGATAAGGAGCGTCAGCAACTAATTCATGCTCTGTTCGCAGTAAACGGTTGCACTTAGCCACTCAATCTGTACGACATAGTGAGCCCGTTTTAATTTGTCCTGCTGCAGTGGCTAAATCTAAGTCAGCAATCGTCATATATCAGTTACGGTTTTACCTCGAGGTGCTGTGGCGAAGTAACAAAATGGATTAAGCACATTGAAATGCTTTGGTTCACGTCCCAATGTTAAGCGTTTTTATATATTCAGCTAAGTCGGCTTTCTGTGTGGCGTTAAACCTCAATCCTAATTTACTGCGGCGCCACAGAATGTCCTCCACACTACAAGCCCACTCGTGGGCCACCAAATAATCAACTTCCAGCGCATATAAACCGGCGCCAAAGTGCTCCCCTAAATCGGTTAGCACCTTAGCATCACTCAATATTTGATAGATCAGCGTGCCATAAGATCGAACATAGCGCGCACATAGTTCGATGGGCAGCCACGGGTAATTGCTGTTCAGTTGCGCCTGCAGAGTAGGCTGGTCTTTAAAATCGCCCCCAGGCAATGTAGCATGCATAGTCCATGTTGGTCCTGCATGTGCAAAATACTTCACCAAATCATTCACTGCCAGCTCTGATAGCTTGCGATACGTTGTGAGCTTACCTCCAAAAACCGACAACAATGGAGCCATCCCAGCAGGTGCTTCAACCTCAAAGGTATAGTCTCTAGTTACTGCTTGTGGTGAATCAGACTCATCATCAAGTAATGGCCTAACGCCAGAGAAGGCAAAACACACATCCTCTGCAGTCAACTGATGTTTAAAGTGTTCATTACTTATACCTAAAATGTAATCAATTTCTGATTGAGAAATAACCACATTAGAAGGGTCCCCTTTAAACTCAATGTCGGTGGTACCAATAAGCGTAAATTTGTCTTCAAATGGGATCAAAAATACTACACGCCCATCTTTATTTTGTAACAGGTATGCTTCTTCTTCTGTGTGAATACGAGGCACTACAATGTGACTACCTTTAATGAGCCGCACTTGTTTTGGTGCCTTCTTCTGCATAGTATCTTTATAAAGGCTAGACACCCATGGGCCTGCGGCATTAATTAAGGCTCTTGCACGCACTTGTTCAGTATCACCAGTATGAACGTTTTCTAGGGTGATAAGCCATAAATAATTGACACGCTTAATGTTAATACACCGCGTTTGGGTTCTTATGTCCGCGCCTTTTTGTTTGGCCGCTACTGCATTAAGTACCACTAAACGGGAATCATCTACCCAGCCATCAGAGTATTCAAAACCACGTTTGATATGTGGTAAAAGAGCGCTGTTTGTGCCAAATTTTATGCCACTTGAAGATTTGAGTGTGACCCGTTTACTCAAGTTGTCATAAAGAAACAAGCCAATCCGGATCATCCAAGCTGGTCGTAAATGTGGGCGATGAGGTATGCGGAAACGCATTGGTTTTATCATATGTGGTGCCTTATGCAATAGCACCTCTCGTTCAGCTAATGATTCTCGGACAAGACGGAAGTCATAATGCTCTAGATACCGAAGCCCACCATGTATTAGTTTACTACTATTAGATGATGTCGCTGACGCTAAGTCGCCTTGTTCACACAAAAGTACATTGAGTCCACGTCCGGCAGCATCTAAGGCGATACCAGTACCATTAATACCGCCACCAATGACGATAAGGTCACTAATGTTGCTTGTACTGTCCATGGCTATTGCTTCCGTTACTTAATTAAAAAGACCTTTGCATAATATAATTTTTCGTGATCGATGATGCCAAAGATCATCATTATATTATGCAAAAAACTCGTTTAACGAACGGCCCATGCCTATGGGCCGTTATCACTTTAAGCACCTAATATTGCATTAGGTGGGGTCTCCTAACTTACTGCCAACTCTTAATCAATTCATCGTAATCGATGGTGATTGGTGTTGGTTTTTCATTAGCTAACTTCGCCTTAGGTGAACCTGGTTGATTAAACCAATATTCTGGATCACGAGGTTCGTTTAGCTTAGGACCTAGTTCCCCCTGCACTCCAGCACGCTCAAGACGCGCTAAGACTTTGTCTTGCGCAGCAGCTAAAGCATCCATTGCTTCCTGTGGTGTTTTAGCACCAGAAGACGCATCACCAATGTTCTGCCACCATAGCTGTGCTAGCTTAGGATAATCTGGCACATTGGTTCCTGTTGGAGACCACTGAACCCGAGCTGGTGAACGATAGAAATCAACCAAACCACCTAACTCTACAGCACGATCTGTAAAAGATTGATGATCGATGTCTGATTCACGAATAAAGGTCAAACCTACGTGAGACTTCTTCAAAGAAGTGGTTTTAGCCACAGTAAATTGGGCATATAACCAAGCTGCCTTTGCACGAACCTCTGGTGTTGACTTCATTAACGTCCAAGAACCTGCATCTTGATAACCTAGCTTCTGTCCTTCGGTCCAATAAGCACCATGAGGGCTTGGAGCCATACGCCACTTTGGCGTGCCATCAGCATTCATTACTGGCAAATCAGGGTCAATTAAACTTGCAGTAAAGGCCGTGTACCAGAAAATTTGTTGCGCAACATTTCCTTGCGCAGGCACAGGGCCAGCCTCACCAAAGGTCATACCAGATGCACCAGGAGGCGCGTATGCGTTCATCCAATCACGATACTTGGTGATCGAATACACTGCTGCTGGACCGTTGGTAGCACCACCACGAGAAACAGAAGAGCCTACAGGCTGACTATTTTCATTAACGCGAATACCCCACTCGTCCACTGGCAGGCCATTAGGCTCGCCTTTGTCGCCGGCGCCAGCCATAGACAACCATGCGTCAGTGAAGCGCCAACCTAATGAAGGATCTTTTTTACCATAGTCCATATGGCCATAGATCTTCTTACCATCAATTTCACCAATGTCATTAGTGAAGAAAGCAGCTATATCTTCATAAGCTGACCAGTTAACTGGCACACCAAGATCATAACCATATATGGCTTTAAATTTAGCCATGATAGCCGGATCGGTAAATAAGTCATAGCGGAACCAATATAAGTTGGCAAACTGTTGATCTGGAAGCTGGTATAACTTACCATCTGGACCAGTAGTGAAGGATAAACCAATAAAGTCATCAATATCCAACGTAGGAAGTGTTACATCTGCACCTTCATTGGCCATCCAATCGGTTAGGTTACGCACTTGCTTATAACGCCAGTGGGTGCCGATTAAGTCCGAGTCATTAACATAGGCATCATACAAGTTTTCGCCTGACTGCATTTGCGTTTGCAGTTTTTCAACAACATCTCCTTCACCGATAATATCGTGAGTCACCTTAATTCCAGTAATCTCTTCAAAAGCTTTCGCTAGTGTAGCTGACTCATAGGTGTGAGTAGTAATTCCCTCTGAAGCAACACGAATATGCATGCCTTCAAAAGGTTTGGCGGCATCGATGAACCATGCCATTTCGTCCATTTGCTGTTGCTTGGTAATCGTTGAAGGTTGGAATTCATCATTAACCCATTTTTTGGCGGCCGCCATATCTGCCACTGCAGCTTGTGCACCAAGCATCAGCACCGCAGAGGCAGCAAAAGCTGCCAAGGGTTTACGTTTTAGAATTTTCATAAAAACTATCCTCTTATTATTTTAACATTTACCAAGGCTTGCGCTCAGTGGCCACTAATTAAAGGAAAGGGCCTAAACAACACGCCCTAACCCCAATAAATCCGAATGGGAATCCATTTGGAAATTATTCACTCCCCACCTTTATACACCAATAAAGAAAATATTCAATAATTAATTATCGTTATCGAACATTTTTAAATAAAAAAATACCAATAATTATCGTATATATTCGTTAACTAGCACTTCCTATATATAAGTACAGACCATGCAACAGACAATGCTAATGCCCACCAGAGGCTTTGGTCAGTCCAGGCTATCCATCCCAAGTTTATAAAACCAGCGCTTAATATAGATAAAAATAACCGGTCTCCGCGGGTAGTTTCAAACCTCAACCAGCCTACTCTCGGCCCACCACCTGGCTGAAAATATTCCCAAACACCCATAGCTGCAATCAAGCACACCAATACCACAAAAAATATCGCCACTGGTGTGGTCCATGCCATCCAAGATAAGTCCATCGCTAACTCTCCTATACTCGGCCTAGGGCAAAACCCTTGGCGATGTAGTTACGAACAAAATAAATGACTAACGCGCCTGGTATTATCGTTAAAATACCTGCCGCCGCAATAAGACCCCAATCCACACCTTCACCTGTCACAGTGCGGGTAAGTACGGCAGAAATAGGCTTTGCCTCAGTAATGGTTAAAGTACGTGCGATCAATAGCTCAACCCAAGAAAACATAAAACAAAAGAACGCCGCCACACCAATGCCAGACTTAATAAGCGGCATGAATATACGTACAAAAAACTTAGGAAAAGAGTAACCGTCAATGTAGGCAGTTTCGTCGACCTCTCGAGGAATACCCGACATAAAACCTTCCAGAATCCATACCGCTAGTGGCAGGTTAAACAGCGTATGAGCAATGGCTACTGCAATATGAGTATCGATGAGCCCAACCGATGAATATAACTGAAAGAAGGGCAGCACAAATACCGCCGATGGGGCCATTCGATTTGTGAGCAACCAAAAGAAAAGGTGTTTATCGCCTAAAAAATTGTACCTGGAAAATGCATACGCAGCGGGTAAAGCAACCACCAGAGAAATCAATGTGTTGAGCACCACATAAGTGATTGAGTTGATATAACCTGCTCGCCATACAGGTTCAGTAAAAATAGTACGGTAATTGTCCCAAGTGAAGTTTTGTGGCCACAAGGTAAAAGCACCCAAAATTTCTTGGTTGGTTTTAAAACTGGTGTTTAGTAACCAATACAAAGGGATCATAAGTAATATGATGTAAACCACTGGCACTAAACCACTCCAAGCAAAGGCGCGTTTAGGCTTCAAACTAAAACCGATCTGACTCATGACTTACTCCCAGTCTTGGTGTCTGCTTTATCCATATTAGTCACCACCGTAAAAAATGCATAACAGATCAGCAGTATGATCATAAAATACACCAACGACATAGCAGCAGCTGGGCCTAAGTCAAACTGGCCTATAGCCATTTTAACCAAGTCGATAGACATGAAAGTTGTTGAGTTACCTGGCCCACCACCTGTGAGGACCATGGGTTCGGTATAGATTTTGAAGCTATCCATAAACCGCAATAAAATGGCAATAGTTAGCACGCCACGCATTTTCGGAAATTGAATGTAACGAAATGTCGCCCATTTAGACGCGCCATCAATACGCGCAGCTTGAAAGTAAGCGTCAGGGATTGCCACCAAACCAGAGTAAGACAACAACACCACCAAACTAGTCCAATGCCAAACATCCATGGCCACAATGGTGATCCACGCATCCAGTACATCACGGGTGTAATTATAATCAAAGCCCAAGCTAACTAATGTATTGCCTAACAAACCAATATCAGAACGACTAAACACCTGCCAAATAGTGCCGACCACATTCCATGGAATCAGCAAAGGCAGTGCCATCAGCACCAGATATACATTCACTTTCCAGCCCGATTTAGGCAGTGACAAAGCAATCATGATGCCTAAAGGCACTTCAATAGCTAAAATGATACAAGAAAATAGTATGTTACGTTGCAGGGCATCAAAGAATCGGTCTGATTTCATTAGGTCGTCGAACCATTCAACCCCTACCCAATAAAATTCATTATTGCCAAAGGTGTCCTGAAATGCGTAGTTCACCACAGTCATGAGTGGGATGATGGCACTAAACGCCACCAACAATACAACCGGAACCACCATCCACCAAGCTTTGTTATTCCAGGTTTTATTCATGGTTACACCTCTCCATCTAAGATGTGTGAATCTTGGTAAATACAAATACGGTCGGCATCAAACTGGGCCACTGCATGTTTTGGTATATCTGCGTGTTCGGATAACAATGCGCTAAATTTTGAGTCACCTGATAGCAAGCGAACAATTTTATTACGACCTAGGTGTTCCACACTCTCAACCACAACGGGTAGGCCTTCTGATCGAATTGCTCTATCATGCAGGCTCACAAACTCTGGCCGGATTCCTAACTCAAGTTTACCAATGGGCTCTCCATAGGATTCCTTTAGCTCAATATTTTGGCCTACCAAAGTGGCCCTATCATCCTTGATTTCACAGGGGAAAAAGTTCATACCTGGCGAGCCAATAAAATAGCCCACAAAAGTATGGGAAGGCCGCTCAAAGAGCTCCCTAGGCGTGCCAAACTGTAAGATAGCCCCATCCAACATCACCGCAATACGGTCAGCAAATGTAAGCGCTTCAATCTGGTCGTGGGTAACGTAAATCATTGTTTGGCCCACTTTTTGCTGTAACGCTCTAAGCTGTGTTCGCAGTTCCCATTTCATTAGCGGATCGATCACAGTCAAAGGCTCATCAAACAGAACGGCGTTTACATCTTGTCGAACTAGACCCCGGCCTAAGGATATTTTTTGCTTTTGATCAGCGGTCAGACCTTTGGCTTTTACGTTGGCCATGTGTCGTAAACTCAATAGGTCCAAAATTTCTTCAACACGCGGAATTATTTTTGCCTGATCAAAGCCTCGATTAACCAAAGGAAAAGCAAGGTTTTCGGCCACTGTCATAGTGTCGTATACCACTGGAAACTGAAATACTTGAGCAATGTTTTTATCTTTCGTGGGCACATGAGTAACATCAGTATCATCGAAATAAACGCGCCCTTCAGATGGTTCTAGTAATCCTGAGATAATATTTAATAAGGTGGTCTTGCCGCAGCCTGAGGGCCCTAACAAGGCACAGGCTTCGCCATCATTCCAAACGTAGTTAATACGCTTTAACGCATAGTCAGATTCTTGCTGGGGGTTACCACCATAAGCATGAGCGAGATTTTCCAATACGATCTTTGCCATTTGACTACGCCTCCAGCGCAATATTGGCAAGAGGAAGACCTGCCTCGTTGAAAATAAAGAAATCTGCTGGGTTGACGTAAACGGTTACCTGCTCACCAACTAAAGCTGTAATTTCGCCTGTCGCGATGAAGTTCCAGTGTGCGCCGAAAAAATCTAAATGGACAAAGCTCTCCGAGCCGGTGAACTCACTACTAGACAGTTGCATACCCAAGGCCACCTCTCCAACACCTTGTGACTTTAGGCTACCGTGGTATGGCCTAAGCGCTATGTTATAACGACCATCAGGCAGCGTATTATGAGCGGCAGCAACGGGAATCACTGGCACACCCCCAACACAGAAATGGCCACCCTCTTTGTTGACTTGAATGTGGTTAACCGGCGGATCAGAGAAAGTTTGTAAACTGGATAAGCTGCTTGGATAATTGTAAACATCCATGGTGGGGCCATTCTGTGTGACTTGACCATTATGCAGGGTTACAGTGTTCCCGTTCAACAACAGAGCTTCAGAAGGTTCCGTGGTGGCATAAACAAAAATAGCATTACTCTGCTCGATAATACGAGGCAACTCGTAACGCAACTCTTCCCTAAGCTTGTAGTCAAGGTTTCCTAAAGGTTCATCCATTAGCACAAGATCAGCACCTTTAACGATTGCTCTAGCAATAGCTGTCCGTTGCTGTTGACCACCAGACAAGTTACTCGGCAAGGACTCTAAATAGGGAGTGAGCTTAAGTAATGCAGCCGCCTGTTGTACACGATTATCTATTTCGGCCAGACCATAACCAGCGATCCGTAATGGCGAAGCAATATTTTCGTACACAGTTAATGAGGGGTAGTTAATAAATTGCTGATACACCATAGCCACATTACGTTTTTGTACTGAAGTGCCTGTCACATTTTTGCCATCGATAGCCAAAGTGCCTTTGACACATGGGTCAAGTCCAGCCATGAGCCTCATTAATGGGGTCTTACCCGATAAAGTTGGTCCTAAAAGCACATTTACTACACCCCTTTGCAAGGTTAAGTTAAGATTCTTAAAGTGCACTTCAGAGGTCGGTGGATTACTGACATTCGATAATTCGAGCATGTGAATACATGTTCCTTAGTTATTTTTATCTGCCGATTGGGTATTTAGTTAAAACAAAAAATACCACCAGCCTTGAACATAATTCACATGTTACCATGGTAGGCATCGAAATAAAAAGAACAAAAACGAATTAAATTGGTCAAAAAAGAACATTTTTTAGGTCGAGAAATCTTTGTTTGAGCTATTTTCTTACCTTACACCGTAATTGGTTTGAACTTTACGCACAGCTTCCAACCACCCATTATACAACTTATCACGAAACTGCTTGTCAATTTTAGGAGAAAAAGTCTGGTTACACTGCCACATCTGCGTTAGTTCATCCAGCGATGCATAAATATTTGCTTGCAAGCCTGCTAAATAGGCAACACCGATGGCGCTAGTCTCAACAGACACGGGGCGAGCCACTTCCGCACCTAATATATTAGCCAAATGAGATAAGAACCAATCATTGACGGCCATACCACCATCCACTCGCAGTACTTTAGGCCGGACGCCGTCTTGCTCCATCGCCTTTTGTAGGTCTTTGGTTTGATAACATACCGACTGCAAGCCTGCACTAACGATTTCCTTAATGCCTGTATCACGGGTAAGGCCAAAAATACCACCTCGGGCTTCAGGGTCCCAATAAGGCGCGCCGAGCCCAGTGAACGCAGGCACCATATAGACACCATGATCAATCGGTGTTTTTTCTACCAGACGTTCTACTTCACTGGCATCACTAATCAACTTGAGGCCATCCCTAAGCCACTGAATGGCTGCACCAGCGACAAAAGTACTACCTTCGATTGCATATACCGGTTTATTATTCAAACGATATGCCACCGTAGTGAGTAGCTGGTTACTTGAAGCTAAAGGCTTTTCACCCGTGTTTAGCATCAAAAAACAGCCTGTGCCGTAAGTGCTCTTAGCCATACCTGGTTCAAAGCAGGCTTGCCCAAAGAGTGCTGCCTGTTGATCGCCTGCCACACCTAAAATTGGCAACCTATGACCCAAAACATGATCTTCCATAAAACCAAAGTTAGCCGCACTGTCTTTGACCTCAGGCAACATGGCTGTAGGTATATTAAAAATCTTTAACAATGTTTTATCCCAGCATTGCTGGTGAATGTTAAACAATAAAGTGCGCGATGCATTAGAGGCATCTGTTGCATGAATCTGACCTTGACTTAAATGCCACATAAGGTAAGTATCCACTGTACCAAGAAGAAGTTCCCCTGCCTCTGCACGCTCACGGCTACCTTGCTCATGATCTAAAACCCAGCTCAATTTGGTAGCAGAAAAATAAGGGTCTAACAACAATCCCGTACGCGCAGTCACCAGTTCTTCATGACCAGCTTGCTTCAGTTTTTGGCACATTTGTGCTGTACGGCGGTCTTGCCAAACAATAGCAGGGTAAATAGCCTCACCTGTTTGATGGTCCCACACTATAGTCGTTTCGCGTTGATTAGTAATGCCAACACAGGTAATTTGTTCAGCTTTCAAGCCACTATCGACTAAGCATTGACGGCAAGTCCTGATGACAGTATCTAAAATATCTTGTGGTGCATGTTCAACCCAGCCATTATTTGGATAATGTTGTTCGAATTCATCTTGAACCGAACTCACGATGCTTCCATCTTTCGCAAAAATAATGCACCGAGAGCTGGTTGTGCCTTGGTCAATAGTTAAAATGTATTGTTTCATTTACATACCTGTTATTGTAAACCCGTTAAATATACTACCCTATTGTCAATCTTTTACCCAAGATAGGAGGCCACAATGTCCCAAGTACGTCGTCATGAATTGATTGTAGATTTTGTCAATCGACACGGTTTTGCTAACATAGAACAACTTACCAGCCACTTTATGGTGACGCCACAAACCATTCGCAGAGACTTAAACCAACTCGCCAATTTAGGCCAGGTGCGCCGCCATCATGGTGGTGCCAGCAGCAGCAGCAGCACAAAAAATAGCGATTATAGCGACCGCTTAAGCTTCAACATGGGTTCTAAAAACCGCATCGCCGAAGGCGTCGCCCGCAGCATCCCTAATGGCGCTTCTTTATTCATTAACATTGGCACCACTACCGAAGCTATTGCTCGTGCTTTACTTCACCACGAAGACCTACAAATCGTTACCAATAATCTACATGTGGCGGCTATTTTAATACCCAAAGAAGACTTTAATGTGATCATCGCTGGGGGACAAGTACGCAGCCGCGACGGTGGTATTGTTGGCGAACAAACCTCTGACTTTATTAACCAATTTAAAATGGATTTTGGCATTATAGGCATCAGTGCCATTCACCAAGACGGCTCATTACTCGACTATGATTATCGTGAAGTGCGCGTAGCCCAAAACATCATCGAAAATTCTAGCCAAGTAATACTCTCTGCTGATCACTCTAAGTTTGGCCGCACGGCCCTAGCTCGATTAGGCCACATCAGCCAAGCAGACCATCTCTATACCGATCTAACACCAGATCAACACACCTTGGATATTTTAACCACTCACAATGTAAAGCTTCATATTGTATAAATGCTCATAGCCTAAGGATGTTTATCTTCAAGAATCACCTTAATAATGTTCGTTAACGAATGCTATTACACGAAATGATGAGATGCAAGAGAAACAAACCGCTACCCTCCGTAGTAAAAGGTTTATAACCTAGCTCATCTCGCATCTCATATACACGCTGGTTAACAGACTCATCCAGACCACTTTATTACTTAAGCTGTAAGCTGGCAAAGCCAAGTCTAAGTAATTTATAAGTGTATTTTTTACCAACATAGTGTCTCGTGCAGGATCCATACGATGGTGATCACGCCGATCATTGACCGTTTAGCGTGGCTAGGTGTTTCTTCTTAATGGTCACTATTGCCATTCGATAAGAACAACCTTCTGGTGTTAAATAGAAGTCTGTGATTTCTGGAAACTAATTTTTGCAACAATGTTAGTCAGTAACGCTAAAGTTTCAAATGAACGAACGCAGGATACACTATGCCTGTAAGCCGCTTAATTGATGTTGGAAGATAGCAGAGCCTAAATTGGACTTAAAAGCGGATTTAGAGCGTTAGACTTGACCAAATTCTGACCAACTCTGTTTTTTAGATATTTGGAAAAGCTCTGAAAGCCCCACCCCATAAGGTTTTAATTGGTCGGGACGGCAGGATTTGAACCTGATTTGAACCTACAGCCCCCTACTAGACCCTCTTTGAATCAGCCAACATCAAAAACCTATAAAAGCTATAAAATACAGCAGCTTATATAAACTTCTTCACTAAAATACCTGCTTATAGACTAGCCAACGATCTAAAAATTGTACAAAATTAAGGGGTATGGGGCTAGGTGGGGTGAGCTTTACAAACAAATCATCAACTGATTGAACAAAGCCATTCAATGCTCAACGAGTTTATATAGATGCCATACCTGCAATAGGCTAAGAAGGATGGAATGTTCTTGTGATGCTGTAAACAAGCCTTTACCTACTTTGTGTTCCGTCTTGCGGCGTTTACTATCAGTTATCGACACATCCGCTCCTGCCGCGATATACAAAGCCACAATGGACTGGTTGGAACTATAAGCCACACGGTGTCCATTACGTTAAATTGTGACCAATTGGAGTGTCTATTAAACTGGGTGCGTATCACAAGGCTAAATATAGTTTACCAGGCGCTCTTCAAATTCAATCATAAATCTGTTGAGCGCAGGCTTCCAGTTTCTGATTGCCATGGTCCATTTTTTTGATGCGTTCTGGATAGCCGGGTAGATGACTTTCTTCGCTGAGTCATCGATTGGAAACAGCTTGCACTTTTAAATCGCCTTGCGGATAACGCTGTTCAACGGTCCGATCGTGTTAGTCGTGTAAATAACCTTTTTGATGTCAGCAGGATATTTAAACAGTGCGTTCAAGTTGTGCCAGTGCGCATGCTGTGGCCAAGTAATAAAGTAGCATACTGAACACGCCTGAAGGCCGCATTTTTAGGCTCTAATTTAGCGCTTAGAATTAATAAAGTATCATACTGGTTATCGCCATATCGCTAATTTCACTTAAATATCAAGTAATAAAGATGCATACTCAATTTATGCTCCGATCGCAGTGTGCCGGTCATTTTCTTGAACTGGCTGCTTTCACTCCATAAACGGACTATTAGACGACGCAAAAGGCTTGTTCGAAAAGCGTCGAAATGTGCCATTAACGACCATATTATGATGACAGTTCACGGTAAAACTATGGCTCCACGAACATGTTCAGCGTAGTTAGTTTTAGTCAAATCACCATATCTATAATTACACCACCTATCTGGCGGGCTTTAGCCACGTAACGAGATTCTTGTGACATATTAGGCTGTGACAATAGTCATTCGCATTAGCTGATCAGTCGTTGATTAAATACTGTTTGAATGAAGTCTAAAAATGCTTTCACTTTGGGAATATTAAGTCTGTGTTTAGGGTATAGCGCATATACATCCACATCTGGCATGCCCCAGCTTGGCAATCAAACGTGAATCTTCCAGTTCACCAATACGAATGACCAAATCATAGCCTTCTTCTATGAGATCAACTCGGCTATTTAATAAGTTTAGTTGTAAGTTAATAGCGGGGTATTGATGCATAAACTGCCCTAATACGGGCTTAATAATCTCATGCCCCATGCCAACAGAAACCCCAATACGCAGCTGGCCTGTTACCTCTTTTAAAATCTGACTTATGGATACATCGGCGAGCTCTATCTCTTGACTGATACGCCGGCAATGAAACAGATAATGGCTAGCAGCTCGGCATTTAGACCTCAGCGAACAAGACTTTAATCAAGCCGTTATCACTATTGCGAGCACCCTTGAGCTACCGCAAGAGATGAAGGGCCGCTTCTCGCCGCTTTATCGCTATCGCGGCCTACACAAAGAACTCAGCGATGACAAAGCTCATAGTAATACCGCCATACTCAAGCTGCAATGATGAAGAAAATCGGATCATCTTTTCCTTCTGCAAGATAAATGGTGAAAACTTTATGCTAGAGAGGATAAATAACTTCTCCACCCTCCAAACTGACTGATATTGGTTGCCGTTTTAATACCCTCGGGCTGACAAATAAAACCAATCACAAACTCACCAGTGTCGACTTCAATCTTTCCTAGGCCTAGAGGCTCTGGGATATTTTGGATAAATTTTCCTAACGCTGATGTTGCTATTTCCCAAATCTCAACATCGATTGCGCAACCATTTTCTGACTGCCGAACTAAACCAGGCCGATAAGGTGGGCCACTGGCTGAGCATAATTATAGCCACGACTAATAAAAATATCGCAATACCAAGCTTCATACCATATGCCGGTAAGTAGCTTGCTATAAAGCCGCTGCAAAAGCCCCCGATAACCACCAGCACTGACCATTGTCGAAAAATTTCCCAGTCTACAGCATTGCGTTTTGACTGCGCGCGCATAGCCGCAAAGCTGGTGACAATGATGCTGCCTAAAGAGCTCGCGACGGCCAAAATCGGAATCAGTTCGCTAGGTAGTTGTTGCCAAGTAAACAGTATAATCAGTACGGGGACGATAATCACGCCACCGCCTATACCGAGCATACCACCCATCAGACCAGCAAAGGCGCCAAGGACCAAATACGCTGCGATAAATTCAAATTCCATAATTTTTATTCTTTGTTTGTGTATTTTATAAAGCGATCGCATTACCCTGACCGCGAGGATCATGCATAGCACTCGCCTGGCCATTTTTATGCACATTTACAACACCTGCTAAACCAGTGTAGGGGCTAAGTGCAGGAATTGTTTCAATATCGTGCCCTAATTGAGCTAACTGCGACTTTACAGACGGGTCAATATTGGCTTCAAGTTTTAGATTGTCGGTGCTGTCGAAAAAACTGCGGCCCAAAAGAAAACGGGGCGCATTTAACGCCTCTTCAATACTCTGTTTAAAGTCGACTAGTTGTGTAGCTAAAACCAATTGAGTTTGTGGTTGGCCATCGCCGCCCTGCGAGCCAAAAAACATCTGCTGACCATTGTCGGCTAGATAACAAGAGGGATTAAGTGTATTTGCAGGACGCCGACCAGGAGCCCATGCATTAGGATGCAATGGGTTCTGGTTAAATCCAGCTGCGCGGTTCGACCAAAGTATGCCGGTATCGCCAATCATACAGCCAGAACCAAAGTCGTGAAATAAGCTTTGCATCAGGCAGGCGGTTCGTCCTTCTTTATCGGTAGCCGCCATCCAAATAGTATCTGCAGGCTGTCCTACCTCATTCCAGGGCATTGCTTGATTCTGGTCAATGCTAAAAGGTTCTATAGCAGCAAGGTAATCCCAGTTATCACGCGCTGGATCTCGTAACTCGCGGTTACGCTGCAGCAGCGATTTCTTTATAGCTTCTATCATAAGGTGATAATAAGCTGCACTGCCATTGCCTAGAGCTTTAATTGGATATTGGTTTAATGTAGCCATAGCTTTTGCCGTGTAAAGCCCTTGGCTCGGTGCTGGGAAGTTATAGAAATGCCCGTCCCGATAGCGCACTCGAATCGGTTCGACTTCTGGAGCTCGAGTGGCGGCTAAATCAGCACGCGTGAGGCCGCATTCAAGTTGCTTAAACCCAGTGTTTAATGCGCGGGCTATGTCTCCTTTATAGAAATCCTCTATACCTTTATTGGCGAGTTGCTCTAAACTATTGGCTAATTGTGTTTGTACCATCCTATCACCGGCGCCGAGAAGGCTACCGTTGGAGTTTCGGCAAATAGGAGCTAGATCAGGGAGAGTGGTCAGTAGTTGCTTTCTTTGCTGTATCCAAAAGGCCTGTGATTCTGAGATTGCTGAACCAGTGCGGGCCCAATGTATAGAATGCTCAAGCAGTTGCGGCAATGCAAGTGACGATTGCCACTCATGAACACTGATATTAAGTGCTGTCTGCCAACTCGCTAGTGCCCCGGCAGTCGTGGCCACGGCACCGGGGCCACGTTGAGTGATTCCACCTGATGGTTGTATCTGCCCAGCCTGGCCATAACCCATGATAGTTCGAATACGGCCGTCGTTTAACATCCACAATGCATCACCACCAATACCTGTCATGTGCGGATATACCGCTGCCAATGTGGCGCTTGCAGCTATCATGGCATCAATCGCTGTACCACCATCTTTGAGCGCTGCTGCACCAGCTTCAGTCGCCGCAGGGTGAGGAGTGGTAATGACCCCTTGTTTGCCTGTTGCCATTATATTGATTCTATTTCCTGATTTTTATTGATTTCAAAATTGTGCATAAAGCTCGAGCAATCATGTTTCTCAATTACAATGTTACTTCGATGCCACTACCGCTAGCCGAAGTTTTGAAAACATGCACTGTCTTGTTTTGGGCCGTCGCTTAATAGATATAAAAACGGTCGTCCACTTAAGGTAAAATTTTAGTCATCTAATTTATGGCGCAGCCCAAACTAAAAATTCTACTGGTGTAGGGTTATAGCCGTTACAAGGATTATTTAGCTGTGGGCAGTTTGAGATCAATACAATCACATCTATCTCTGCCCGTAATTCAATATATTTACCTGGCGCAGAAATGCCGTCTTCGAACGTCAACCCACCTTCTGTTGTAATGGGAACGTTCATGAAAAAGTTAATATTATGGCTAATATCACGCTTACTAATTCCATAGCCTGGGTTTTCAGCAATCGCTAGCATCCAGCTATCTCTGCATGCATGCATGCAGCGTTTTTCAAGATCATATCGAACTGTATTACTCTCGGTTGAACACGCGCCTCCTAAGGTATCGTGGCGACCGCAGGTATCTGCAACCACTTTTAGCATTACGTTATTTTTGTTGGATCGCAGCTCTGAGTCAGTCGTTAGGTAGACATTTCCTTGTTCACGTATGGTATCCATTGCGCTATAACGCTCACTTGTATTACTCGCATTAAAGAACAAAGTGTCAGCTGCCTGATTCCCTTCGATATCAACAATCCGAAATGTTTCACCTGCTTTTACCACGCCAATGTAATAAGCTCCCGCATCAACTATTTCGCGACAGCTAGCTCTTTCAGATTTAAAATTTGATTCCGTCAACATATTTTATATTCCCGAGCCAATGTGGTGCAAAGCGTTATTTTGGAATCCGCGACCATTTTCTGGGCGAAAATTAAGACAGTAGTCATCGTCATTTAGAGTATGAGCCTGCCCCAATTCAATTTTGACTTTTTTCTGTGGATAAGAAGCAGCAGTATCCAAAGGGTGGGGACAGGTATGCAGAAGCACCAAGGTGTCCATTTCGAATCGCAAGGTCACATGGCTACCGGCATGACTATAATTTTGCTCAAGTTGCATCGCGCCTTCATTGCTCACCATCACTTTACTAAACCAGTTTACGTTAGCGGCAAGGTCGGTTTGATTAAGACCATATTTAGCAAGTTCAACAAGAAAAGCATCATGACCATTTTGTTTCCAATCATTAAGGTCTTGCTGATAATCGCGCTCTCCCCATTTTTCTTCGATGTGTGAGGCATGCGAATTCCCAGACACAGTTTCGTGCCAGCCTAAGCTATCTTCAACGATTGACGCGAAAATTCGTCCCATATCAGAATAAAGACAGTTACCACGAGTCAACTTAAACGTATGTTGGCACTTGAGCGTATCGGGCGCACTGTATCGCTCGAGTAAGTTTTCGGGATTGTAAAACAACATGCCTATATTAGCGCCGCCAAATGCGTCACTTAAACGCATTACTGTGCCGCGCCGCACTTTGAGTGACCAGTGTGACCCAGTCACTAATTCAGTACTGTAGTCGATGGAACGAATATACTTACTCATCTAAGACTCCATTAAATATATATTTTAGATCTTTTTACTTTAGGCTCGTAGGTTCTAGCCTAAGTTCATCGTCAATTTGAAAATCATGTAACGTAAATGACCATCAAAATAAAATGTATTCGTTCACAAAAATAGTTTGCGACTTATTCGACCACGGACAAAAAGATTAACTTTTTCTGATTTTGGATTATTAAAATATTCATCTGTTATTTCTTTTTTTGTTAATACATCCTGCATCTGAGGATACAACTTGGCTTACAACTTATTATGAGAAATGCATTTCGTGAGCAGGAGAGATCATGGTTTACCCCTCTTCATTTAATTGTTAATGACGGATAAAATCCCTCCCATATTTTCAAGGTCAAGTGACGATATTAATTCATAAAGTAACATAACTTTTAGATTCATAACTAAACCTATGGTAATCATATCTTGCTACTTTTGGCCACCAGAAAAAGTTATTTAGTTGGAATTTTTTCAAGCATACCTACTTTCCTTAATTACTTGTAAGCGTCATCTCATCATCTTTTTTTAGTATTTCTTAGGATATATGAGAAGCTCAGTTACATTTTAATGTGGTTAATTCGATATAAATTGAAACCGTTCATTTATATCGAATTAGATAACAAAAACGCACCAAAAAGTGCGATACCACTACCAGCACTGAGCCTAAGGTGTTTAGAACTTACTCGTGAGCGAGCTAAAATAACCTGAGTCAGTTTGAATACTAATATTGCAATGCTACATTGTATAAATCCTATGCCAATAGAATAGGCCGCTATAGACCCTATAGGTGCATCATATATAGCTTCACCATAGGCAAAGCCATGAAATAAACCTGCAGCAGCTATAAATATTCCAACGACCACCTGGCCAGAAAATTGTTTAACTATGACCAGACCAGCGATCACAACCGACACAGCAACGATCAGCTCAACACTAGGTAAATCAATCGCATTAACATGCAGCAACAAACCACTAAGACTGGAGATCGTAAATCCAGCCACCAATCTTATTAATGAAGCACCCGATAAAACTGCGAGCAGACCAATGCTCGCAATAAAAAGCAAATGATCCAGACCAATAACCGGGTGTGCAATCCCAGATATTAATCCTTCAAACATAGTTGAAGGGATCTGCCCATCCATAGGATGGTGAGCTTGGGTGCTGCCTGAAATAACTGTTGCAAGTAAACCGCTACAAGTAGCTGTAGTCTTGTTAATTAATTTATTCATAATTGCCTCATTTCTCGAAAAGATATTGATGCTTGTTGATCATTCATAAAACTTAAAAAATTACTGGCTTGACCAACTGTAGCAATATAGCCACCCTCAATCATAAGCAGGCGCATAGCACTGTCATGGTTGTCCTTGTCAGGCTCGGCACAACAATCGCTAAGCACAAGCACATTGAAGCCTCGATCAGCCGCTTCACGTGCCGTTGAAGTCACACAGACGCCAGTAGTGACACCCGTAAGAATAAGGTTTTCGATACCAGCGGTCATGAGTATATGTTGCAGATCAGTGCCGTGAAAGGCGCCGGTACCTGGTTTGTCTATAATGATCTCATCGTGTTCTGGCAACAATTCAGGGACAAAATCCCATCCGGGTTCACCGCGAACCAGCAATCGGCCCAGTGGCCCTTCAGCGCCTATTTCTGCGCCAGATAATGCAGTTTTTAGCCGCTTAGTAGCAGGCAGATCTGAGAGATCCGGTCGGTGACCTTCGCGAGTGTAGATAACTTTTATTCCCTTGGATCGAGATGCCGATCTCACGCTACAGATCATTGGTATAATAGCGCGAGCAGCGCTAACATCATCTCCACGGGTGTTCATGTAACCATTCAGGTCACAAAAATCACGCTGCATGTCGATAATCAAAAGGGCCGTTTTTTGTAGATCGAAATTGCCACTTATTGGAAAATCATAAGGAGTTGCGGCTACTTGCATTTACCGTGCTCCATATATATTGGAGCCGGAAAACCTTGTATATG
>Ga0209830_10001341_pt1 | contig 21889 bp, 8 predicted proteins | sample ArcticOcean_MG_C_12_FD_187439 | JGI IMG/M metagenome (GOLD analysis project Ga0209830, IMG submission 187439) | Marine microbial communities from western Arctic Ocean - ArcticOcean_MG_CB8_130 (SPAdes) (version 2) | ecosystem: Environmental > Aquatic > Marine > Oceanic | place: Arctic Ocean...
GGATTTCCCCAATATAAAAACAAAAATGATAGGCTAAATCAAACGAACGAAACTCCAGGTTTGCCAATAAAGCGTAGTTAGTAGAATAACAATTAGCGGGGCTGTTCGATCTAAATATCTACTCTCCGGGTAGAAGCATCGCCACGTGGCAACCTCCTAAAATATATTATTATTATTTTACTGAGGAAGAAGTAAAGGGAACGAAACGTCCGGATTTCCCCAATATAAAAAAACAAAAAAAACGAAAGCCCATTTTGGAACGATAATTATTTTTATTCGCCAGAACAGAAGTACTCTCGAAGCGCCATTTGAACGGATATATATTCCTCAATACACTGATCTCTCCCTCTCTCTGTATCTGTATCTTTCTCTGTGCGTGTGTGTGTAAATATATATAAATATATATTTATCATGAGTTCTATGGTTACCACGACGAGCACTCGTTCTACTGTACGTTCAACATCAGTAAGTAGTGCGGCTCAGGAACAACACAGGCGAGAACTGCAACGACAGAGCAGACGCGGTGATGAAAGGAAGAAGAAGAAGAAGACGATGATGATGAAGAGTGAGAAGAGGATGGTGATGGTATTATCGGCGACGATCGATAAGGAGACGATGATTGCAAAGGAAGAAGAAAAAGAGAAAGTACCGGCGAAAGGGACGAAGTATGAACACGAGTGCGAGGTCGCGTTGGACGCGGTGAGAATAGCGTCGACGATTTGTGATAAAGTGCAAGCGCAATTGATGAGGATGGACGAGAAATCGATAACGAAGGGCGATAAGTCTCTGGTGACTTTAGCTGATTACGCAGCGCAGGCAGTGATTGCGTGGAGGATTGGGAAGTTCGACCCGTTGATGAAGTTCTTAGGCGAAGAAGACGCGGACGCTTTAGTGAACGGGGGCGAGGACGGGAAAGAGGTCTTGGGGAAGATCACGGCGTTAGTGAACGATGCCGTGAAGCATTTTTATCCCGATGAGAAAGAGTTAACGGATGATGATGTCATTAACTTGATCGATAAAGGGAAAGGTGAGGGCGGCCCGTTAGGAAGGCATTGGATCTTAGACCCAGTCGATGGGACGCTCGGGTTCGTGAGAGGCGATCAGTACGCAATCGCTTTAGCTTTAATGGACGAAGGAGAGTTAGTTCTCGGCGCGATGGGATGCCCGAACATGCCGAAAACTGGGGACGTTCTAGAGTTCAACGATGCGTATTCGTACGGGTTTTCACCGAGAACGGTTTCGAAAATGCTCGCCGGCGGGTCATCGGCGAAAACGGATTGGTACAAAGGATGCGTGTTCACCGCCGTGAGAGGTAACGGATGCTGGATGTGGCCGGCGTCTGTAGACGTCAAGGTAAATCCGCAAAGGGTGTACGTATCAAGCGCGTTTGATCCTAAAAAGGCCAGATTTTGCGAGCCAGTGATGAAAGCGAACTCCTCTCAAGGTTTCACGGCCTCAGTCGCCGATAATCTCGGCATCGTCTCAAAACCTTTAAGAATATACTCGCAAGTAAAATACGGCTCAGTCGCTCGAGCGGATGCAGACGTATTCATGAAATTCCCAAAAGCTGAATATCGCGAAAAAGTCTGGGACCACGCCGGAGGCGTCATCCTCGTCGAAGAAGCCGGCGGTGTCGTCTCCGACGCCGGTGGTGCGCCGCTGGACTTTAGTAAAGGCCGCTATCTCGAGCTAGACCGAGGCATAGTCGCCGCTTCCGCCGCTTTGCACGAGAAACTCATGAACGCGATCCAAATGTCCTGGGACTCTGCAATGTTATGATCAAACTAACGAGAACGAAATCAAAACAAGCGCGCTTTTTATTAATCATCATCGTCTTAGCGTTATTTAATCATAATAAAGTTGTATCTAAATAACTTGCATATATATCATCTCGTACATCCGTCCAACGGTGGTGCTCAAATCATTGAAGTAAAAAAATGTTTTACCCTGATTGACAAAGTCATCTTCACTTACGCGCTTGCTTTTGAAATAAATAAATCGAAAACAAATGCGGCCGCAAACGTTACGCGAAATCTTCGACGAAATCCCAGAAAAACGTAACGCGAACTTCTCAGTAGGATCTGTTCGAAACGTTCGCGTGAAAACGTTCGCGTGCATGATAACTGAAATAAAACCGACGCAGACGATTTACCAGTCAGGAAAGAATTTGGAAATCCAGTATAGGCACTTAAAAATAGCTGACAGTACGTTCGATGGGATGACCTTAGTGCTATGGCGCAAGAAAGCGGAAGAAGCAGAGGTCGAGGTCGGTGATTGCGTCTTAGTGCAGAATTGTTACGCTCGATGGAACGTCCATAGGAACGAATGCCAAATCGATGTGAACGAATTCTCAGTCGTGAGAAGTATCGTCAAGAGGGAGATCATGAGGAAATCGGCCACGGTTGGAGAAGTGGCGCAGAAGTGCGTGCCGGTGGAGAGGAACTTAGGGACGACTGATGATTCGGTGGCGAGGGATTTCGTGCTGAGGGTGTGCGCGTGGGCAATGCAGGAGAAAGTTGATTTGATTTCGATGCAAGTGAGAGAGGATGACGATGGTTCGCGAAGAAGGCGCTCTCGTAGTGCGTTTTTAGGTGCCAACATTTCTGACGAAGAGAAAATGATTAGGACGACGACGAGTCCGAGAGTGGGGGAAGATATACATCAAAAGAAAAAGTTTAAGAGGACTTTAATGAAGAATTTTGTTGGTGTTGTCGTAGATCACGGGCAGGTGAGATCTTCAATGGGTGATGCCGAGAACGGGCAGTACGTGAGGTTAGTGTTGACGATGACGAGAAGGCCGGTCGATAGGGGACGAAACGAAAAGTTATTACAAAGGCGCTTGACTTTGACGTCGTCGCCAGTACTTGCAAAGTTGAAGACGTTTAATAATATCAGTATTACTTCTCCAACTTTGAAAGATTGTGGTGGTGATGATGCGAGCATCAGGAATAATAACGAAGATAATTTTGTTGAAGTGACGTTGAGTGCGATGTCTAAGCGAGACGCGAAAGATCTCCTCGAAAGCGTTTATAAAATAGGACGCTGCGTTGAATTGGAAGATTTTGCAATCGCAGAACTCATTCCTGACTGTGAATTTAAAGCAATTTTCAATGCAAGCGATGCGTCAGAGACCGTGAAAAAGCTTGTTTTCGTTGATAATACATCAATCGTTCGAGTTTTAGATCCGAAAAAAGATTCTCGCGCGCAAAACGTCGTTGTGATTGTCGGAGAAACCCACAGAAGATTAAGTTTTGAAGTCGAGAAAGTTGCAGAGATTTTCGAAGATATGAACGAGAGAAACTTTCATGATGTGAGTGATAATTATGACGAAGAAGATGAGCGCATTTACGGACGCGAATTGGTTGAAAAGAAAAGAAAGGAGAAAGTAAAGCTCGTTATGGAAGCGCGTCATAAAAAGTTGCTATCGCAGCGCTCGAAAGAGCAAATTAATGTCATGAGCGAGACCCAAATTACGAAGACGTACTCTATAGCAGATATATTTGAAAGCGCAAATCGCTACGACAGTCAATTTCACGACGGGTTATGTTCGAAGAGAAATGACTATGGAGTTTTACCTCCATTCGTTGAGTTCAAAGCGGTTGTGAATTACATCGAAATAGAGCGTAGAAGAGAACTCATCACGCCTTCGAATTCGCCAAAACCGGCTAAACGTAAGCTTTCGATTACAAATCCGAACGCAACGAAGTCTACATTATCGTCCGATGGTGTATTACGCATTCCCGGTTTAAAGAACGGTACTAAAAGCGTTTCGGAAATTGCGAGCGAACTTATCGAGGTCGCGTGCTCAAAATGTGGGAATGCGTTGAGAAAAGGTGCGGATGAAATCTACGAATTTTGCAAGTTATGTCCAACGGATTTACTTAAAAACAATAGTCGCCGCGTGCATAATGCTACGACAAAAAATGTTTTTAAACCACTCATATTCGGTCTCGAAGATGCGAGCGGAGACGTCATACGTGGTAAAATACCATCTTCAATGGTACGTGAAATTCTTTTATTGCAAAATGCAGAGGATATTTCGGACTCAAATCCAGATCCAGTTAAACGTAATATATCAGAGACGACCGCCGTCGGTCTTTTGCGCGCACTTATGGCTGGAAAAAGGAACACGCCGTTTTCGTTCACGGCTAAAATGCCAAAATTAGATGAAAACGGTTGGATCGTTCGGGCGAATGAGATTGACATCGTTAAATTTGTGTGTCCTCCGCTGAATAATTAAAAAACAAATTATTATTTATTATTATACACAATTAAAAAGCTTCACTCTGGATTTAGAATGATTTTATTCAACACCTTTGCTCGACTGAGTATAAAATCTAGATTTTCTTGAGCTGCATATAACTTGTTCGCTTTCATTTTCTTCATTTTCAACAACGCATCTTTTTCTTCTTCGTCGTTACTCGATGCCATCGCGAGGTGTTCAGATTTAGCTTGCGCGCTTAGGGGAGAATTCATTACGCACCTGTTCCAGAGATTACCGATTGCGCCATAACTCAAAGCTAACTTTTTTTCCACAACTTTTCGTTTCTGAATGTTTTCCTTTGCTATTGCAATCTCTCGCTTACTATCGTCTTTACTTAATTTCTTTTTCTTTCGTAATTCACAAATTACTTCTCGCTCGCACGCGAGGGTTCTATCGATTTCTTTTCGTTCCTGCGCTATTCTAAGAAAAGTATCTCGCGATTCGTTGCATGCGTAGTCTTTCCGTAAAACCAAAGCATCATTCACATCTCGTAATGTTGCATGCCTCGAGAGTATATCTGAAATCTCTTCAAATCTGAGCACCCCGTCGTTACTGGCTCCTTCTGAAAATGCGACGTCGCTTGTACTATTACTACTATTATCTTTTGCAGTCGCAGTAACTGTACCGATATTCGTCGTCTTCGTAGATAATGATAATGACGACGAAGAAGAAGACGCAAACGCAGACGCAGAATTATTATTAGAACAACATCGCTGCAAAAACATCAAAACACTCGACAACGCGCGATTTTTCCATTCGCATCGTTTCCTCCTCCTACCGAACGAACTCGCTTCTCTCCGCAACTTCAAGAGCACCTCTACCTCCAACGCCAACCTCTCAGCCTTACTTTTTCTAGCGTTCTCCATCGCCTTCTGCATCTTCCGTTCATTTTCTCTCGCAAAAGTTTCAAATTTCGCACAATCTGCGTGTAAAGCGTCTTGCGCGATCAGCAAATCTCTCTCGCGTAAGTCCAACCTCAAAGTCGTCTTCTCGCATTCCTCGACTGTTTCTCTTAACTTCTTCGCGACTAAATCGAGCTCTCTGTTTTTTCTTAAAAGCAAAGTCGACGCAGGGCATTCATTTTCTTCGTCCGTTTCTTCGTCGTTTTCGTAATCGCACGTATCCGAATCGCTCGCGTTCGTCTCATCTTCCTCTGATTCACAGATCAACTCATGAATAGGTTTCGTCACAAACGCGCACGGGAACGAAGCGTGATCTTCTTCCATCGTCGTCGATGAGTGATTTTGATACGAAACAGTACTCCGCGCGTTCCTCGCACATATCATCTCTCTCTCTCTCTCGTACTCGTACTCGTGTTTATTGTTATTAATGTTAGAAGCGAGCGCGGTCAAACTTCGTCCTCCGAAAATTTTAAGAGGCTGGTTTTTTTATTTTTAGATTTTCTCTGTTTCTCTTTTCTAAAACAACTGCGAGAATTTCTGCAGAAAGTGCCCAAAAAACATTAAAAAAAAACATAAAAAATTCACACAAACTTTGCTCAAACGCGCGCGTCTCTTACTTTGTGCCTGAACAACGTCCAGAGAAGTTCATAAACGAGCGTCGTAGTTTTGTAAAACTGTGTTTGTAGCAAACAGAACGTCCACCATTACGTGTGTCGCGTACTCATATTTTTCCAAATGATTTACATGTTTACATCGTTCGTTTTTCCCCCACAGCAACAACCTATTTTATATCGACCTTTCCGTTAAGTTTAGTTAAGTTTAGTTGTGCATAGACACAAAAAAGGGAAGCAAAGAAGGAAAGAAAGAAAGCAAGGAAGAAGCCGCGCTCGGTATATCGTTTAAAAAGAAAGAACATGAGCGGCGTAACGGCCTTGAAGAGCACGTTATTAATCGTGCTCTGCGCCACGTGCTCGATCTTCAGTGAACGAACACTTCCAAGGGCCGGACAGTCGCAGTCGCCGCAGTCGTTCTCGGAACAACGCGCGATTGAACTCGCGAGAACGATCGAGAAATTCGGGTCTAGAGCGGTTGGGACCGATTCCGAGCAGCTCGCGTTTGAGTTCGTGAAGAGACGCGCGCTTGGGATTAAGAGGAAGTATAGTTGGGAAGATGATGAAGAGAGGGGAGATGTGAGAAATGGGGGGGTCGCGGTCGAGGTGTTTGATTACGTCGCGAGCGGGGTGAGGAAACGCGATGAGCAAGTGTTGAGGCATCGAGATATAGGTGAAGAGAGGTTGATCGATGGTGATGAGGTTGATGATGGCGATCGTAATGGTAATGAGAAGAAGAAGTTTGGGATGTCCGAAGTTTATAGGTACGATAACTTACGCGCGATATCAGTGAGAGTGAGGAGGAGGCGAGATAGGTTTACTACGAATGGAGGCAGTGATAGCGAGAGCGATGAATTTGATTATGGGGATGATGAATTTAATGCTGCGAATGATCCATATATGAATGATATTAATAATAAAATGCACGTTATTGCTATATCGGTGCATTTGGATACAGTATCGACGTCGAGCGGAGGGTCAGATAACGCGGTAAGTATTGGAATCGCGTTGGAGGTTTTAGAAAATGTGGCGAGTTTAGCGACGTCGAAGAGCAATTTTTTACCCGCAAAAACTGCTATTGTGTTTCACTTTTTAACCGCCGAGGAAGTTGGGTTAATCGGAGCAGCGGCGACTATGAAAACACACCCGTGGTTTCGGCAGAAGAACGAGAAACCATCAGTGGTTATAAATCTTGAATCCATGGGAGCGGGCGGGCCACAAATGTTGTTCAAAACCGAGAAGGGTATACACGGGGAAACGTTCGAGCGTATGTTGATACAAACATGGGCTAAAAGCGTACCATATCCTAACTCGGCGAGCATTTATGGCCAAGTTTTTCGATCCGGGATTATCCCTTCAGAAACGGATGGTCGCGTCTATAACGAAAAAGGTATGGCTGTGATTGATCTCGCCTTTGTCGAACGATCGTTCGTATACCACACGTCTCGAGATAAACTAAAAGGCGTTCGTCGAGGGAGTGCACAAGCGAGTGGGGAGAATATCATCGCATTTATAAGTTCATTCTTACAGAAAAGGGTTGAATTCGCAAACGTCGATTCTGAGTTGAATCCAGATATTTCCCTAAGACAAGATGTAGAAGCGCATGCGTGGTATTTTTCTCCGAGCGTGTTTGGTATTTCAAGGGCGAAACTCGTAGTGACAGAGCCTTTTAATTTGGCCACTCTGCGTTCGTTAGTTTTCTTTAGCGCGCTTTCGATGTTCTTTGTGGTGAAGTACGCATTTGGTGCGCACATTCATAAAATACACAGCAAAAGTGAAAAGATTTGGCAACTCGCAATCGATACTATCGTAAAAGCAATGATTGCAATTCCACTCGTTGGATTTATTATTCCACTTTTTTCCATTTTAATGGGCGTTTTTTTCGGAGCAATGTCTACTTTTACGCTCGCCTTTTTTGTTGGCGAAGCGATGCCGTTGGGAAACTACTCGGCCGTTTTCATGATTTTTGCCGGTTTAAATGCGTGTATTGGAAGCATATTAGGCTATAACATACTTTCTGGGTTTCTTTATTGGCAAATTATTCCGATCGATGTCGCGTTTCGTGACCGATATGCGACCGATAATGCCCTAAAATGGTGCTTATTAAGCGGCAAGACGTTTTTCACATCCGTACTAGCTTGGGCTTTGAAGAAACGAACGGATTCGCATGCCACGATTTGGCTCGCAAACCTTGCTTTGTACGAACTTATTTTCGTTTTTGCTCCTGTGATTGCTAAACAAAGTGGCTTTTTGCACTTTATTCCGAGCGTTTCGATTGTTCCACCCGTAGTTGTAGAAGAGGCGGACGGTGATGATTCTAAGAAAACAAACGAAGAAGAGGAAGAAGAAGATGACACGATTTCCAAGAAGACTAATGAAATCAAACCAGCTGAAAAAATAGATTTATTTGCGACTACTTCGCCGAATTTATATATCGCGATGATGTGCGCAATACCGTGCGTTTGGGTCTGCAGCCCGCTTTTGTTTCGAACAGTTGCAACATTTTCAGCCGTGCAGTCTCGCGCAGATCCGAAACTTGGTGATGGGCATCCTCTCAGTTACTATACGCTAGACGCGATACTTGGTGGTATGTTAGGCTTTACGGCGTGTGCTATGTTCTTTGCTGGTCCAGTGATTTCGCTCGGAGCCACGCTAAATGAACGACAAACGTTCAGAGTTTTGGTCGTCACGTCTATCACGTTTTTATTTACAACACTCGTGTGCGGCATGTTTAAAAACGTTAGATTTACTGCGGTTTCACCTCAACCGATCATATTAACGCACATTACACATATCGATTCAAATAGTTACGTGACTTCTGATTTCATTGCTTTAGCGCGAGTTGGAGCTGGATCGAGCCTAGCGCCAGCCGCCATGGCTTTACGCGATAAGTTACATTTGATAATAGATTTGCCCAGATTATTGCCCACGACAACGTTCGTTGCCACTGATACTTCTTCAATTGATGATATAAGTAACTCAGGAAAACACGGTGAAGAGTGGAAGTCCGCTACTGATAACAACGAAGACGCGGCTTCTAAGAAGATTAGGAAGGAAAAGTTGAGATTAGAAAACGAAGCAAGATTGAAGAGCATTCATTCCAAAGCAATCCAAAGAAAACAAATGGATGGCAATACGTTCATGCATCAGCGATTGTACTCTGCGTTCACAAACTTTAGAATAAATAAACGATTTGGTGGCGATTGTACAGAGTCTGTTGATTTTGTAACGATGAAAACAGACCGAGCGTGCATCGTTCGAGGCTACGATTTGAGTTATTACGAATCCGTCAATAACCCGAAACCGATACTTTCGGATATGCGCGCGAATAATATGACTGAATCTGAGATGCCCGAAATTCGCAAAACTGGAACTGGTCCTGATAAGAAAACAATCCGTATAGAAATAGATGTCGCTAGAGCTGTGAGTTGGACTATCGCGATTGAGCCGCAGTGCGCATCAAAAGCAGCGTTAGTGGACCCGTCCGATCCCTCGTCTTTGACTTGGATTGAAGGAGATGGCGAGAAAACGGAACAAGTTGAAAATACGCCATTTATGGTTCGTCAAAAGGGGAAACGGATTATATTTAGTGGCTCAGGTCGACTCTCCGATGGCGACACCGTTGATGTCTTTATCATCCCAGCGAAGCATGGCAAACACGGACACTCTGGCATGAGCGATAAGATTGCGAAAGAAATGAAACTTTTTTGTAAAACGCGAGGCGCGGTTTTACGAACTGATTTCGAGACGCGAACGGAATTAATGGATGATATCATCGGATTAAATGGGTTACCTAGAAACGTTGCCCCTTTTGGGAAGAGCGACTTACCAAGATGGTATACGATCATTAGAGACATTGATCTATCCCAACCGATTTAGAAATATAGATACTAGGTAATTTACAAATCTACAAGTATTACGAATTTCTCGTCAACTTAGACGATTCCAACTGCCAAGAGAAATGTGATAAGTACGATTTTTCTCCATTTGTGAAATCCCGGACTTCTTCAGACCGATATTCGTTGAAAGTTGTCTTTATAATGCGCATCATCAAATCGCACACTGCGCGCTTATCTTCCTACCACCTTCTTCTTAATAGTAGGTTTCGCGCTAAATATCGATTGATTTTTAATTTTCCGCCTCACTTTATCCGCCGAATCGATATTACGCCCTTTTCTATTTTGCATCGCTATTCTCGCTCTAAGCATGTCCGAAGCCGAGTGAGGCAATAATTTGACTCCTCCATCGTCGTTAAATCCTTTATTTTTCCCGTCTTCTCTTAACTTCTTCTCTATTTCCCGTCTCCCTCTATTCGTCTTCCGCAAAGCTTTATTCGCTTCATAATCGTTCCTCCATCTATCTTCACTATTGATTCTATCTCTCGCATAGGCCGAAAGCGTTTCTTTTCCATTCCTCTTCATCGCTTCCTCCTTCTCTAAATATCTCATCCCGTCAATCTTCTCGCGCTCGACTTGTACGCCTTCGATCCCAGAATACTCCATCGTCATTCTATCATCACGATCACCGTCATCATCAGCATCATCATCATCGCGATCTGGTAAATAAACATCCCTCTCATACGCTCTCTCGCACCCTCTCACAATCACGAAATCCGAATTCTTCGGATCTGTCCTAATCTCGATCTCTTTATTACAGCACCTCGCATTTAACATCACGAACGAATATATCGCGCTAGACAAATAATTCCCCACCTTCCGTTTCCTCGCATTAAATCTGACCCCTTTCGCGATGAGTCTTCTTTCTTTACAGTTCGTACATCGCATAGGGAAAGGCGCCTCAAATCTGATCACGAGCTCACCATTTCCCCTGCTCCGTTTCCCTAAACTTCCTTGCGTGTTCTTATATCGTTCGTTCGCGGCCCCGTTCTCGGCCGTGTACGAAGGTGGGTAGTAAAAGTTATCCGCCCTCGCCGCTTTTAAAGTGGACATTTTATCTTCCACCGAAGCGACTGCTTGCCTGTGTACTGACAAAGGCGCACTCGTTCGACTGTTTTATTTATGAAGAATAACGGGAAATATTGCGGGGAAGCAGGGGAAGCAGAGAACTTCTTTTTTATCAAAAGACGGATAACGCGTGCGATTCGATGTTAACAGAACCGATTTGAACGCACTGATCACTCGTGTTCTATTCTCTTCATTCATGCATGAAATCATTCGTAACAGAGTTAGGATCCACCGCGCGTGCCGTGCGCTTGAGTCAAAGATGTGCTCGTCGCGAGCGTTTTTTCTCTGCTCTTCTTTTCTTTTGTTCCTCTTTTTCCTCTTTTTTTGATTTTTCATATTTGAAGAGATTTTTCGAGTTCCACATTTTCGAGGCCAACTGATAACACGCGAGGGCGTTTAATTGTAAAGCGCTTAATTAAAGCAATTCATTAAAAAGGAACTCGGGTGTAAAAGCAAACGCGCTCGCGTTGCGTTGCGTATTAAAAGGAACGTGTAGCGCGCGTGTGTGTGTGTGCGTGCGTGCGTGGTTGAATAGTGTTTAGATAGTTACTGCGCTGTTAAGTTTAGTTTTAGGAGAAGATTGGGTCAAAACATGTCACGAAGAGGTTTACGCGCGCGAGTTGAAGAAGAAGAAGAAGAAGATTTAGAAGAAGGAGAAGATTTAGAAGAAGAAGAAGAAGAAGAAGGGATTGCGTTGAATGCTAATGTAGTGAGTACTACTGTACCAAGTTCTTCTGTGTCTCAGCGCGACCAACGGAACGTTCAACGACAACGACAACAACAACAACAACAACAACAACAGGAGCAACGACCGATGGAGATGGACAGGTCCGTGCGCATGAGAGTAGACGCGATATTCAACTCTTTAATAGAAAACGTTTCGGATGAACATAGGGCAGGAATTGCGAGTTATATCGCAAAGTTAGCGAGAGATACAGCGAATGAGAACAATCCAAGGACTACGGAGAGGTTAGACGAGTGCGTCGCGAATATTCGAGAAGGAGGGGACGCGGGCGTTGGCGCCGGCGCGGCTTCGCGTTTGCAGTTTGGGAGGATTAGTAAGAGCGATGTAAATAGTGGTGGTGATTTAGTGACTGCTACGACGACGACGACGATGGCGACGATGAATGAGAAGAAGAAGAAGGAGATTACGAAACAACATAGAGAACCGAGCTGGAAAGAATACGCGAGCGAAGAGAAACTTAGGGATTTTTTGAGAGCGAACGATGTTTCCGGCGAGGGCGATCGCGAAGAGCTGTTGAGTAAGTGTACTAAGTTTTTAGCGAAAGTATCAGAACCGGCTGGGAAGATTGGAGATGCGTTGAAGAAAGTTCTCGATAGGTTCGAGAAGTGGGCAAACGCAGTTGGTAAAAAGAACGCAAACGAGGCTTTTTCAGGAAAATTTGCATCGAAAGAAGAAGAAGAAGTAGAAGAAAAAGTGAAAGAAATAGATCAGAAGAAGGAAAAGCAAATCGTGTTGGATAGTGATGATAAACTTGGCAAAGCGACTGCAATCTTGCGCGAGATTCAAGCGTGTGAATGCGAATCGAGAGCGCACGTCGATTGGATTCAAAACAACGCCGACCCGTTCAAGATCATGCAATATCCAGAGCAAGGATGCTCGATTTTGGATATTCCGTATATTCACATCGATTTCAGCATTCGTGTCATCCACGGTCTTTTTCCAATTTTGAAAACTGCAGTCGCAGGCAGTAGCGCATCGCTAAAAGAAGTTGGCGGCATGTTCTTCGAGATTGGACAAAAAGAGAGATATTTTCGCAAAGGACAAAAGTCATGGCACGATCTCGGAATGGATTTATGCGAAGTTTCAGGACAGTGCATAGATCTTGTTTTTGGAATCATTGGAACGTCTTTGAACGAATCGAATTTAACGAACCCAGTGAAGGCTACAAAGTTTCTCGTGGAGCTATGCACCTTAAGAGACGAGTGGAGAGTTGCGAGCAAAAATTCACTAACGCCAGAACTTCCTTTAGAGTTTATAGAGCTTTTGGGATCGAATGACGCTAGATTGGGTAAATTGTACGCCGCTGGAGAGAGAGAAGATGTTGATGATGAGGAAAAACGTCGTCAAGTGATTCAACTTCCTCCGCATGCGCTGACGCAACTCCACGAGTCGTTTCATGGGCCAACTCGACCGAACTCTGAATATCGCGTGCCTCAAGAGTTAACTTGGGAATGCTTATGGGAGAGTCCGAAAAAACTTGCAAATATAGTTGAAAACGCGACGACCATCTTTAATGATGGCTCAGATAGCGAAGAAGAAATTGAGGGCGGCGGCGATGACGAAGATAATGCTCTGCCGTCATCGATAAGCGCAATGTTGGGGACGATGGTTGACGATGAAGAAGAGGGTTGGAGGACGGGTGTTTCCCCCGATCGCAATAGAAATGGATTATTAAACCAAGTTTGGCGAGTTCGACCAGCGACCGAAATAAGTCGTCAGATGAACGCGAATGCAAATGCGCTGTATAATCACATGGCTGCAGATGCCGACGACAGTCCAGCTTTGAATGCTGCTCGAATGCGAGCGCACTATAATCACATGGCTGCAGATGCCGACGAAAGTCCAGGTTTGAATGCCGCTCGAATGCGAGCGCAAGAATTAGCTCAAAGTATTACCATGATTTCACGACGAAGAAATCTTCAACTTCAACTCCAAGATGGAAGAGATCTTGCAATGGATAATGACTCGAATATGGCATGGATTCACGACGACGATGGTCCGAGTTCGAGCTTTATTCGAGAGCAATTAGCGCAACAACCTCAGCACCTTCGAGGAGCGTATCTTGAAGGAATGCGTCAGACGGCAGAACGTTTCGCCCAAGGAAATAACAACCCACCGCTTCCTAACTTACAACAAACTTCTACAGGAGGACGAGGTCTGCGGACTTCATTATCGAGACAGGAAACGACTTCAAACATCGAGCGTATACGGAATTCCTTCGAGAATACGCGAAGGAACGCGAACCCGCGAATTCAAGCACGGGGGGGGATCTCGATTGAACAGCTACAGTTTATGGAGGCGACGAGACGATTACAATCAACCCAAGGCATGCACGCAATACCAAACAACAATCGGATGGGGATTGATAGAGCTTCTGGAGAAAACAGGAACATGCTTCGCCGCGAGTGGATGGACAGAAGAGGAATGATGGGAAATCAGCCGGGATCAAGATTCCATTTTCGACACGCGTCGGAAGAAAATGAAGACGAGGATAATAATCCAGGTGAATTGGCAAACGTGTCTCATACGGTCACCAATCTTGTTCGTCGACTTCGCGCAATTGGACCGCCCCCAGATGGTCGCTGGAAGTCTCGCAGCCCGATGTTTATTCGCTTAATCGAACACATAGTCCGTTGGGAACTTCTTGGAAACAGCACTTTCATTACACCTGACTTCTATCCTCAGAAATTTCCCGTAGCTGATAAATTGGGTAAATTAATTCCAAAATCTGGGCGATGGATGGTTGTTTTAGTGCGCGGTATGGGCTTACATTGCGTGCCCATGCTTCACTGTATTTTGCACGGCTTACGATCGGACAACCCAAAGATGCGAGACATCGAAGGACATCCGGGTGCAATTTTTTGCGCTGGCTCCGCAGCTTGCGTTCGAATAGCGCTCGAGTCAATCATAGAAAACAACGGTGAGCCTCCAACTGTTCTAGCGAATGAATATTGGAAAACGCTCGCTCACGTTGGAGAGTGTCTCATGTCCTGGTGCATTGGGGCGAAACGATATTTGCACGAAATCCAGGAAGATAGCTTGGTTTCTGATAAAAAGATGCGCTCGCGTGTTCTTGCAAGAAAAGCAACGCTCGCCGGTCTCGCAGGACCTGATATAAAAAACTGGGGCATTGCTGTAGCGAAGGGGGCACCATTAATGCTCAGCGCATTGGCAAAAACAGAGACTGTAAGTCAGCAAACAATGGACGGCGTCTCTGGTGTATTGTATCTCCTATCGCGTCTCATCTCAAAAGAAGCAGAAACAGATCCGCGCTGGCGAAACGCGAGAAAATTAGCAAAAACTGCCACTCTCCCGAAAGAGCTTGTCTCGAGCGTTCTGGAATGTCAAAAATGGGCGACCGAAGTCGCCAGCGCAATATACCAAACAATGTCTGGCGAAAACCCGATTGATGCGCTGATCGAGAAAACTGCGACAGAGTCTGAGAATAAGATTACAGACACTACGAACAACTCGACGGGTAACAATATCAAGAAACGCGTGGTATCTGAAAAAGGCGAATTCACTCCAAGATCATCGCCGCTGCAGCATTTTGATTTCCGTGATCCAAGAAATACGCGTAAAGGCATACGATTAGGTTTCTTAGTTGCGCTCGTTGCGACATGGTCATACGGTAAAGCAGGTTTTATCGATGCGAAGTATCTCGATAAATATATAGAGGATGCATCAGAATTTGATAATAATACCAGCCGCGAGAAAAATCAGCGCAGAAAGAATAACGCTGGTTCTTCTGTAATGACGACGATGTCTCCAGTTTCGACGTCAATTATTAATAGTAAGGATGGCATGATGGCGTCAACGCGCATCTTCAAAATCATCCACGCTGCACTTGATAAGTGCAGCGACGGCTTACTCTCGGCGATTGAGCCACTTGCGCGCATTGGATGGTCCCTCAATGGGGAAAATTCAGGCATTCGTGGCGTATTGCAACAAATAGGTCAATCGAGATTCTTAGGTGAATTTGCGGGTGAGTTCCCGGTCCACTCTCCATCGCAACAATTAGTGGATATGATTCAGTTACTCCTCCACGCAGGGGTTGAATTGCGCAGCGTTTCAGATAACGAGTCTCGAAGAGATGTGCTCGCCAATCTTCTCACGCAACAAAACTGGAAGCGCTCCTTCAGCTGTTTAGAGTGCATTGCGCCAAACATGTTTTATTTTGGGAGTTCTCTCGATTTAGTTGGAGCGGCGGATGTTGTCTTTCCGCCATCATTTCGAGCAAATCGTTTGAAAAATGACATAAAAAGACTTGCACGCGATATTCATGGTAATGTTCCGCAAATTACGGCGAAATTACGGCGATCAAAACCTGCGGATGACGCATGGGTGGCGATTAAAAATTCACTTGGTCCAATGTTGGGCAGAACGTTTGCGTGTTCTTTCGTTGGTGAAGATGGCGTTGGGAACGGCGTCGTTCGCGAAGCTTGGACGGTTTTGATCAAAGCTCTTTTAGAAGGACATCCATTGCGACCGGGCCAAAATGAAGCCTTGTTTACTTCGTGGTCGCAAACGCCAAATCGCCCGGATTCGAGGATGTCCTTGAGCGCAGTAGTTGGCAGAGACGGCGATAACCCTTCGTTTGAAGGTGCGCTACATACGATCCGCCCGGATTGCTCCCCACACGCTGCTCGCTTCGCCGGACGCATCGTCGGTTTACTCGTATCAAACGAGAAAACGGCAGATTTGCCTTTGGTCCCGTGGCTCTGGCAATCTTTGCTACATAAACCGCTTAAAGCTGAACTCCTCGCGCAAGTCGACGACGATTTCAAACGCACGTTGCTTCCTTTGAAGACGTGCGATTGGAACGATCCGAAAATAAGATGGATAAAAGACGATCCACCTTCGTTCACGATAGCTGCTCCAACGCGTACTGATCCGAATAACATAAAAGAACTCGTCCCGAATGGTTCGAAAATCTATGTAAACGAATGGAACAGAGAATCGTACGTTGATTTGTACGCGCGCAATTGCATGTTTCGCTGTGGAGAAAACGGTGACGATATCACTCTCAATCTCGAAGCTTTTGCTTCTGGCTTTGACGAAGTCATTCCAAGAGAACTTCTAGGAAGCTGGGAATGTGACGATCTAGAACTTCTCATTTGCGGAATGCAAGACATAAACGTCGGTGAATGGAAAAAGGCAACTTTATACGAGCCGAATCAAAACCAAGAATGCGCTCAAGCGAAATGGTTCTGGGAAGCCGTGCATTCCATGAACACCGAGAAAAAGCACTCGCTGCTCCATTTCTGGACCGCCTTCCGCAAACTCCCTCACACCGGCTTCCATGGTTTACGTTTCAAGCTCAGATTCGATGACCAAATGTCCCCGAAGCATTTGCCCATGGCGCAAACGTGTTTTCTCACTTTACGCGTGCCGAAGTATAAAAGCTTCGAAGAGACCAAAGCGCGCTTGGAAACTGCCATATCCGAGTGCTGCTTCGGTTTCGGTTTCTCTTGAGTCTCTCAAGTGTTCAGAGGTGAGTGCAAACAAACATACTATATACATACGTAGCTCAATCGTTTATCTAAAAACATCTCCCCGAAAGGGTTCTGCGTCATTCAAGTCAAGATTCAAATTCGCTCACGACAGGTACTCAAAACACTTCCTTCTCCAAGCACAATAAATCAATTAATTAACACTAAATCGTCTTCACGAATAAAACTAAATAATACGCACGATAGAACAATAACATGAGCGCTAACAGGGCTACAAACGCACGAAAATGATCGACTCGACGCAATCGACCATCGCAGCGCGACGACGGAAACCGTTAACTTTAGCCAAAAAGTTCGAACACTATTTAACCGAATTCCATCGGAGAGAACTTCTGGAAATACTTAAACATGCGGACGCGCGCGAACCACGAACGATTAAGGTATCGGCACTGGCACTCGCACAAAAACTGCCAGCACTTGCGAACGCTTTGTTAGCGAGACCGGCGACGACGACTGAGATCTTAGACGAAGCCGCGAGAGCTGCACAGGAGAAAGTACGCGTAGAAATTATTGATACGTGTTGCGAGAACGGGAATTCGAACGAGGACGGTAATGCGCGAATTAATGATGGCGATTTCGTGAGTGGGAACAGGAAAGATGTTATGAGGATGTTACGAGTGAAGCAAACGGTTCGCGTAAGAGTCGATTTCGAGCGATTTCAAGCGCACTTTCGAAATTTAGCAATTTCGAAATCAGTCGCAAATAGGCACTGTGGCAGATTATGGACGATGAGGGCGAAATGTACGCGAGTAGGCGCGACGAAGACGTTCGAGAGCGATACTTTATATGAATGCGCGAAATGTGAACACAGGTTTTTAATGCCGAGGAATTTAGAGGATGGAAGGCCTGAGCCGAAAATGCCCGATGAATGTCCAAGCGCTTTAGCGGAAGAGAACGACGACGAAGAGGACTACTTTGGCGATAGGAAGACGACGAAGAAGACGTGTAAGAATAGGACATTTAGGAAAGTTGAGGTGACGATGCCGGTAGCGAGAGATTATCAGGAGATTTGTGTACAGATATGTGATGATGATGATGATGATGATGATGAAAGCGGGGATGATGAAAGCGATTATGAGTGTGATTTTGATGAACATGCAGAAGGCGCGCAGAAATTATTTAGGCATTCGCAAAATAAATTAAAGTTTCCAAATAATGTACAGCAAAATGATGTGCAGCGACGCAGACGCTATTATGCCGATGAAGATTCTGATAAAGATGACTATGATTCCGATGATGAAATTAGAACGATTGGTTTGCGGTCAAAGCATAACATTGGTGGCGCGCAGAAATCGCTTCTGGTCGTTTTACAGGACGACCTCGTGGATTCAGTGAACTGTGGCGACGAACTTCTCATGTCAGTTGTTATAAGAAGACGTTGGTTGAAAGCGAGCCGAGATAGAAGATGTGAAATTGAACTCGTCGCGCATTGCAACTCTCTCACCGTGTTAAGCGTCGATGATGAGGAAGGAAACGCTGGCGACCGCTTATTCAACAACGAGAACGAGGACGAAGAAGAGCACGCGCAGTTGAAGCAGTTTTTTGAAAACTTTTGGAACGCACCAAGCGCGAAAAAATACCCTTTCAGAGCGCGAGACCTCGTGATTAAGTCGTGTTGTCCTCGTGTTTTCGGTATGGCAGGATCAAAATTAGCAATGATCCTCGCCTTGGTCGGTGGCGTCGCTCGCGAAGACATCAAGACAAAGACAAAAGTTAGAGGCGAAGTACATCTTTTGTACGTTGGTGATCCGGGTATAGGAAAGTCGCAGCTGTTGAAGACAGCGTGTCGTTTAGCAAAAAGATCTGTTTTTACAACTGGATGCGGATCTACTGCGGCTGGTTTAACGTGCGCGGCGGTGAAAGACGCCGGTTCTGGCGAGTGGGGCCTCGAGGCTGGAGCGCTCGTTCTCGCTGATAAAGGAACTTGTTGCATAGACGAGTTTGACGGCATTCGTGAACACGAAAGAGCAACGATACACGAAGCGATGGAACAACAGACGTTATCGGTAGCTAAAGCTGGCATAATCGCAACTTTGAATTCGAGAACGAGTGTGATTGCTGCGACAAATCCCAAACGAGGCACGTTTGACGATCGAGAGAGTTTAGCGGTTAATACTGGTTTAGCCCCGCCATTACTTTCACGCTTTGATATCGTTTTAGTATTGCGAGATGCAAGAGATCCTGAATGGGACGAGCGCGTTGCGTCACACATTCTCGGTGAAAACAACCATCTTACTAACAAGCGCTTAAAGTTAAACGATATCAGCGCAACTCAACAGCAGAAGAAACTTCCGTTTTCATTCAACGGTTGGCGCACGATTCAAAATCAACAGAAAAACAATGATAGCAATAACAACAGGGAGTTATATAAAAGCTACGGTCGCAATGAAATGGGCGCCGACGATGTCGAAAGTGATTCCGATGCCGACGACGAGGACGAAACCGCCGATGATGTGGCATTTTTTGACGAAACTTCTGCGCTTTGGAGTTTCTCGAGAGTAAAAAAGTACATAAAATACGTCAAGTCGCGTTTTGAACCAACGCTAGATGAAGACGCCGAGCGCATGCTCTCCGCACATTATCAAAATAGACGAAAACAAGTAGCAGAGAATCGCGTAGAACTCGGTCGAGCAACCGTGAGAGCTTTAGAATCTTCAATCAGGCTCGCTCAAGCGCATGCCAAACTTTGCTTTCGAGACGTTGCGACAAAAGTCGACGCGACCGTTGCGATTGAACTCATCGGCTGCAGCGAAGACGAGATGAATGGTAACATGGGCCACGTTGGTCGTAAAGGCGTTGGTTTTCTTATGCGAGAGTTCCCGCGATATCCAGACCGACATCTTTGGAAAGCCTTTGCGAAATTAGACTCGATGGATTCGCATTTTCTTCAAACATTTTAATGAAGAAAGAAAAGAAACACAGCGTCGTCTAGCACACAACCTTGTAATAATACTTAGTTAATAATATATACATCTTTCTTTCTTTCTATCATGTCTCTTTTTTTTGGCCCGCTATGAATTTATTTTACTTCCTCTTCGCATCTTCTTCCTTCTTCTTTTTCTCCTTCGTTTGAATTGGTGGTTGTGGAGACATTAACTGCGCGAACGGATTCGGCTTCTCCTCGGGAATCCACGGCCTTTCCAACTTCTTATTCCCCTTTGTTGATTTCCCCAACACGTGCACTTGAAACGCGGGCGATTCGAACATATTCAACGGCAACATAATACTTTGCAAGACAATCGGCGGATTAAGCTTGAAATAGAAATGTAAAACGCACGACATCAAAAACCCAAACGCTTGACTCGTCCCGGCTTTCTTCACCTCCTTCAAATCGTGTTCGAAATACGTCAAAGTCTCCTTCTTCTCTTCGCCGTTTTTATACGGATCTTTCACCGTAACCTCGCACTTCTCCTCCGAAAGTTTCTTCTCCTTCAACTTCACTTGTTTATACATGTAAAATATTACTAAATAGCACATCGTCACCGATACCGCGAACGCGAATCTGATTCGCTTCAAAGTCTCCGGGTCATTAAAATCGATCCCGAGTCTTTTAGAGCCCATGAGCACGACCGGGGCGATGAACATCTTCGGCTTGAACTGTGGCGCTTTCGGTAATAAATCTTCCTCCTCCTCCTGCTCGTGCGGTTTGTTCTTCGCATCTTTTTCGTTCGTCGCGGCTTCTTCCTTTTGTGCCATCGCGCTAATGTCCGAGCGAGTTTATCTCGTTTCGACCGCGAAGAGTCAAGGATTCGTTTCGGGAATTGATTTTATTGATTTTTGATTTTGAACGCGTATGTTCAAGTAGTAGTAAGATCTCTCTCTCTCTCTCTTTAATTAATTAATTAATTAATTATACAAAAATATAAAGAATACGCACGCACGAACGAATCTTTTTGTTGCGCTATGGAAGTAGGATCAGGGCAGTCAAGAGCGAGTTTACGAGCGCGTGTTTTACTTCTGATTCAGTTCTTATGCAGTACCGGCAGGAACGAAAAAAGGCGAAAAACGACCTCGTGTTTACTTCTTGGTGCAAAGTTGCCCAAAAGCTGAAAAGCAAACTTTTGTTGCTTTTCCCCCCTTTTTTGAAAAATAGAAAAATTGCCATGAAGTGCCTACGAAACTCGTTATCCTTTGTTTTGCCCCTTAATTGCGTTTTTTGTGTTTGCTAATGGGGAAGAAAAGATTACTTTTAGTACATCAGAGCGAAGTTCTATATCTTTAGCCGAGCGAGAGGAGAGAGAGAGAGGAACAAACTCGTTCTCCGATGCAAAAATCGATCGCGAACGCGCGGACGCGGTTCGCATCTCCAAGCAGTTCGCGCTCGCGAAAAGCGCGCGCTGCTTTAACGAACCAGAAAATCTGCACCACGAAAGCCTTCACTGAAGTGTTTTCATCACATTTATCGATGTCGATGGATATGGATAACGGAAAAAAAGGGATCTATGGCGCGACAGCTGCTCGCGATAGAACGATCGCGCGCGCGAAAAAACAGCAATCGAAGAACGAAAACCCATCGTACGCGCAAGATTTTGCGAATTACGGGAGCTTCGATGAGAGCTATTTCGAAGGCGCCGATGCGATGTATAAGCCTTCTCAAACGTATCAAAAAGGGAAACAGTCCGAACGAAAGAAAGGCGCGCAGACGGTGCTCGAGATCTTGGCCGAGGAGAGGAAGGCGAGACGAGCTGCGAATTATGATAATAATCAGCAGTACGACGGTGAAGGAGATGAAGATGAGTTCTATGAGGACGACGATGATGACGATGTTGATGATGAGAAAGAGGATGAGGAAGTGATCGTAAGACGAGACGAGAGTCAACGAAAGAAGGCTCCCGCGATAAAGGCAGTAGTACAAGAAGTATCAAAACCGAAACCGAACAAACCAGAAGC
>Ga0209830_10001343_pt1 | contig 21883 bp, 18 predicted proteins | sample ArcticOcean_MG_C_12_FD_187439 | JGI IMG/M metagenome (GOLD analysis project Ga0209830, IMG submission 187439) | Marine microbial communities from western Arctic Ocean - ArcticOcean_MG_CB8_130 (SPAdes) (version 2) | ecosystem: Environmental > Aquatic > Marine > Oceanic | place: Arctic Ocean...
TTAGTACGAGAGGAACGAGGGCTTGGGGCCACTAGTTTACCAGTTGTCTGACAAGGCAATGCTGGGTAGCCACGCCCTGATGGATAAGAGCTGAAAGCATCTAAGCTCGAAGCCACCCCAAAGACGAAACACCTCAGAACGCTCGTAAAAGACGAGATGATAGACTGCGGATGTAAGCATGAAGCTTCGGCGACGTGTTCAGTCCAGCAGCACTAATGTTCGAGCATCTTTTTTTCGTGTATAGTACGACCGCACCATGAGTGCCCTTCGTCTAATAGATAATGCCAATTCAACTGCGACGTTTTACGTCGCACCCAGATATCCGATTCGAAGGAAGATGGGTGCACGGTCATAGCGTAGGTGTTTACCCGGTCTCATTTCGAACCCGGAAGTCAAGCCCTACTGCGTCAATCCCAATACTGTGGTACGAAAGTCCACGGGAAAGGATGTCACTGTGCCCCTCTTCTTTCTCTCGGAAGTCGATCCTCAAACCTCTACTTCGGTAGGGCGCTTGGCCGCTTCTCCATTTTGGAGTTGCGGCCTTTTTTGCGTTATATTTATTTTCATTTTGCGTTATGTTAATCTTTTAATTCACTTTTCAGCCACTATTCGTGCTAGTTCTTCATCAATGCTTAGATAGTGCGGGCAGTGGGGCGGTTTGATAGCAATGCCAATAGACACCGCTAACATTTTCGGCAGCGACCAAGTTGGTACCCATTTGGCTACTATCGGCAACGTTGTTTTACATCCTCCAGAACTTCCAAAACCAGTTTTAGAGATCATTGAAAAATCACTAGCACTTGAAATGTGCGCTATCTCAATTGGAGGTTCAAATTTGGTTGGTGCGCTTGTAGCAGGTAATAGCCGAGGTATGGCTGTTGCAGATATTGCTACAGAGCGAGATATTGACATCTTAACCTCATATGGAGATGTTGTAGTAATGGAAGGCGGAGTAAATACTGCAGGTAATCTAATTCTTGTTAATGAGAATGGAATAGTTGCATCTCCTAGCATCCCTCGAGCTGGTTTGGATATAATGGCTGAAGTAATGGGTGTTCCAGTTGTAGTTTCAACAATAGCAGGGCAGGATGTTGTAGGCTCACTCGGTGTTACAAACGACCAGGGAGTCTTACTTCACCCCGATGTTACCGAAGAAGAAGTTGCACTCATCCAAGAGTCTCTAGGTGTGCCACCAATGGTTGGCACTGTCTCATTTGGTTCTCCATACGTTGGTGCAGGGGTTTGTGCCTCTAATTTAGGTGCAGTTTCTGGTACAGAAACCACCGGACCTGAATTGAACCGTGTTGAAGATGCGCTCGGATTAATTTGAAAAAGACTTTTTTCCAATTGAAAACTAGTGAAATGTTCAAAGACTGCTGTCTTTGACAATCGCTTATGGGAGAAATGCTCTATCAAGGTAAGGTCAAGCAAGTTTGGTCTACAGATGATCCGGATATACTTGAATTTAGATTTACAAATCAAATATCTGTTTTTGACCAAATCATACCATCCTTAATCCCTAGAAAGGGTGAAACACTAAACCGAACAACTGCACATTGGTTCAAATTGGTTGAGGAAGAAGGTGTCTGTGGGACCCATTTGATTGAATTAAATGCACCAGACCGGTGCTTAGTCCGTAAAGTAACTGTTATCACAGAGCCTGGTGCTATTCCTCGTGATATGGAGTGGGTATTCGTTCCTTTGGAAGTTATTGTCAGGCACTATCTATCAGGCAGTGCTTGGAGACGCTTTGAGCGTGGTGAATTAACTGCTGAGCAATTAGGAGTAGCAGTAGATTGCCAATATGGCGAGAAATTAGCAAAGCCATTTGTTGAAGTAACAACCAAGTTCGAGAAGTTCGATCGTAACATTAGCAAGGAAGAAGCCCTAGAAATTTCAAATATTACCGAGGAAGAATATAGTTCAATTGTTGAAGCCGCATTGAAGATTGACGAGATTATAGAGCGGGAAGCAGCCAAAAACGGACTAATTCATGTTGATGGTAAGAAAGAGTTTGCATTGGGACCTGGCAGAAAAGTTGTACTCGTAGACACCTTTGGTACTCTAGATGAAGACCGTTGGTGGGATGCTGATGCTTATGCAAATGGTGAAACGATTGAATTATCCAAAGAGTTTGTTCGCTCACACTATATTTCTACAGGTCATCAAGCTAACCTCAAAACAGCAAGAGATAGTGGTGCAGATGAACCTCCGATTCCTGCTCTACCACAAGAGGTAATAGACCAGACGGCCAATCTCTACTCCTCAATGTATGAGCGTCTTACTTCAGGCAAGTTTTGAACGTCTTACAGGTGAGAACGTAATACAATTCCAACACCATTGCGTTCTGCTGCTTTCAATATAGTTGAAAAGTGCTTTACAATGTCTCTAACTCCACCATCGAGCGGTTCATCGCCAGAAACCCCCCATCCTCTTCCTGCTAAACCTTTTCTTAGAGTGTAGACTTCTCTACTATCTAAGAATCCAAGGACCTTCAAACCACCTATTCCACTTTGGTAATCGTTATGCCCCATCACTTCTTCACTACATTGTGCAGATAATTTTTGTATTAAATCGACTATTTCTTCAATGCTAATTCGCTCTACTATCGCCGAATTTGTCAGTGGTGGTCTGATGAACTCCAGCAGATAGTTTAGAGATGAACCGTCCCCCCAAGGGAATCGACCAAAGCGGTCTCTAATTCTTCCATCACCTAATGAATAGTTCTGTCCGGAATTATCCATTTCCAAACATGAGATGAATAGCAATGTAGCATCATCCCACTTAGTAGACTTCCTGTCTTGTGGGTTTTCTAGCCCTTGTTGACGCAATCTCGTTCTCAACTCATCATCTTCTCCGATTAATGTGTTCCACTCAGTATAGTCGTCATTACGGCACTTCTCAAGTGCTGCAATCACCTTCAATGCCTTTTGACCATCAAAGGCATCTATCGTGATAAATGCAGTAGTGGTATTGTCATCACTGGTGATATCCATGATGTTCGGCGGCGGCGCGAGTGTCATAAGGACTTGTGTTGAAAGTTACCAATCAACTTTCAAAGAACTGATTCATTCTGTCTTCAACAGGTTCAGAAGAATTATTTAGTTCTTCATCGCCACGAATTTCATCTCTCAAACTGGCAAAACGACCGAGAGTGGAAGTATCTTCAGGTTCCACTTCATCAAACACTTCAATCATTTCAATAGCAGCCTCTTGGTCTTGTAGCGGCGCATCTTCACCATCGGAATGAAGTGTAATCTCATCATCCATTTTCGTCTGTTGTTGTTTGATAGCATCTTGTTTCGAGGACAACTTATCACTAGTCGAATTATCTTTTGTACTGGCGGGTGATGTGATCTCCTGTGAAGTGGAGGATGCTTCATTACCAGTTTCAGTAGTGCCGACCTTGAATAATCCTGCAAGCCATGCGATTATAATCAATATCGCTGCCAATCCAGTAGCGATTGCCATGTCGTCACTTCCTACAGTTAGAACGGAATCTTCCTTGTAGAATGTACTCATTACATTATCTTCTTGATTATCATCAATGTCATATGGTTGCTCACATGAAAGTGTTGCTGTTAATTTCATATCTGTTTTTAGAGTTCCAGGATCATTGATTAGAATCGTTGGTGCATAATCAGAACCAGCGATATCTATGATTTTTATTACTTCCCATTTACCATCATCACTTGTAATTTGGACTTGACAGATTGCATTTGCAAGTCGTTCATATGTCGGTGCTCTTTCGATGCCAATACGAATATCACCATCTGCATTGAATGAATCAATTCCAATATTCCATCCACTAGCTCTTGATATTGCAGTGACACTTTCTTGGGATAGTATACGCCCGTAACTATCAATGATTTGCAAATTAATTTTTATTGTTCCAGCAGTTGGAATCCAGTTGCTAATATTGACCTCAACCGTAGAATTTTGTCCCGCACCAATGACAATTGATTGTTGCGTTAATTCTACCTTCTGACCATTATCAGTAACTATCATCATAGTAGCATGGAGTGATTCATCTAGTGAAGCAAACAGAATACAATCTCCAACATTACCACTAAGCGCAATCCTGCCAAGAGTATCGAATGAATTACTATTCAGGGAGCAGTCAACTGTTACACTCGGTAGCGCTTGGCCACTAACATAAACTCTCAAAGGTGTCTGAGAGTTTGGTTGACCTAGCGTTATTTCATTGGATACAGTGCTCAATGTAAAGCTAAGAATATCTTCCTGTTGTAGGAACGTATCTGAACTATTTAGTACGGTATTTGAATTGAGTGAAACTGAAAGTTGCTGACCATCGATTCCAAATAAAACTGGAGAAGATGTAAAGGAAACTTCGCTTTTTTCCACCTCAATATCATATGAATTGAGGCCAAGAGTCGGATGAGTGACTTCTATTGATACAAGGAAACGTTGTCCATCCCAATTTGCATCTGGTATTAGGTTGATTGGAATTCCTAGTGATTGTCTAGGAGCAACAACCATCTGTGAGTCTCCAGATACGACCCAGCCGCTTGGTAATCCACTAACACCAATTTGTAGTATGGACACATCATTACCGAGATTATTGACCCATGCAGTAGGTAATCCACCAGTTTCGGAAAGCATCCAAACACCTCTATGTTCTATATTGATATTCGGAGCAGCACCAACCCGTACTGGGATTTCTTCAACAATAGTCCCTGAACCATCTGCGTCGGATATCCTCAGTCTTAAGACGCCAACTTCTCCAGCAACAGCCTCACTTGGTGGTGTGACAAAAACAGTGACTGTAGCCATTTGACCCGGTTCTATAACATCACCATTGCTTGGCATCTCCACCATCCATCCTTGACCCGCTTTTGTGAACCAAGGAGCCTCTGGGGAATTACCCATTTGCTGTACTGTTAATGTCAAGTTTTGCCCTTCTGGTTCAACTTCTAGCGATGTTTGACTGAGATTAAACCTCCATCCTGAAACATGATCGATAGTAATGTTAACACTGGTTTGACCAATCATCAAAGAACCGCTATACAAATCAATAGTCATTGTAACTTGAGTCCCTGCCCAAGTGTCTGATGGTATGTTTACCGGCAATACTAAATTTGTACTAGCATTAATTTCAATCATTCCACTACTGACATCTTGTGCATCCCATGCGGAAGAGTCATTGCCACTATAAGTCATCAAGAAAGTTGGTTGCATAGTCATTTCATCGGCAAAATTACCGATATTTGTTAATGTCATATTTAGTTCAAGAAGTTGTGATGGTATGGCATTGACATCGCGGCCTCCTTCAAAATCAATATTCCATTGATGGTCAGGTTCCGCTGCAACATCCATGTAAACGGTAGTAGTTGCAGATTGATTGATTATCGATTGCCATGTAAATGCTATTTGGAAAGGTGCTTGAGCAGGTATTTCTTGTGATAATGTCACATCAACAGTGGCAATGGTAGTGGCGAGTGGCCCCAAAGTTCTTTGCGGATTATATAGTTGGAAAATAACCTCAGGAGCAGAGGACATTCCAGCCCCTGCTAGTGAAACAGCACTAAGAATAAATTCATCTTGACCATTACCAGGATTTTCAAGACGCAACAAGATTCGTTGAGGTTCACTGACATTCATTGAAACAACATCTTCATCTAATTCCGGCAATGGTGAAAGTATGGTCGCTTCGGCTCTGTGAACTTGGACGACTTGTAAAGTAAATAACAAATCATGGAAATCCTCAACCGAGTCATTATCTAGGAATGAATGTCTAGCAGGAAGTGCATTAACTGGTAATATTAATGTCATTGTCCCCACTGCCTCTGAACCACCGGTTCCAGTAAGTTCTAGCATATTTCCGTTAATTGTCAAGTCGCCACTAACAGACCAAACCCAATTACTGTTGATCATCTGAGCCGCTACCATATTCCATTCAAGATGTCCACTTGAGGGTAAATCGGCGCTAACAATCCATTCTAGAGTTGTGTTTGGAAGTGTTCTAGTATGTACCGGGTTTACTACTACGGCACTTGCAGTTAGGTTAATATCCATGTTTTTACAAATCGTTTCATCACCACTACCTATGCATATTGTCAATGTAGTAGATGTGGAACTTCCGAGTTGGGTTAAAGAATCAACATGTAAAGTTGCGAATAACTCTACTCTTTGATTGGGATCTAAATCTAAAGAAAATATTTCAGTTCCATCTGCAGTTTCCAGTGAAGGAGTACCTCCCCAAGAAGTAGCAGTCCAATCTATGGATGTCGAAGATTCATGAGCATTGCCTAAGTTTTCAACCATTATCCATGCTGAAGCATCATAGCCTGGTCTTCCTACACCTTGCGATGTACCAAGCCCCTCAGGACCGACAATAGAAAGTCCACGGGTGCGCAAGACTTCTATTGGCAATCTCGAAGTAAACGAAATATTCGCATCACTGTCCAGTGTGACAAAGATATCAATAAAGGAATTCTCATCGCCTAATGCAGTAGAAGGAATACTTGCATCAAAAATGATTTGATGTGGAGCACCAGGCTCTAAATTTGGATTGATATTTGAAGCGGAATCAGCATCAAATGTCCACCCTGCAGGTAAGTTTGATTCATCCCAAGTTACAGTCCAATCGGATGTTGTTGAGCCGATGGCAGTTATATCGATGGCAATTTCAGAACTAGAACCGGGAGATATACGTTGATTCTCACTTGGAATGTCGATTCTTACGACATGAGGTTCAACAACAACTAACTCACTAGTTACAATATTATTATCCTCTCTTGCCTCTGTAATGTTATTGTTGACATCTAATCTCAACTCAACACTATGTATTCCTAATTCAGCGGTAATTGCAATAGTAATTGTTTGAGGACCACCTTCTCCACTTGGTGCTATAGGATCCACTTCGTCAAACCTTTGACGCTTTATCTCAATGCCGTTAACTAATATCACAGCATCAACACTATCGTCATTTGTTACAGTTCCAATATTAGAAAATACTCCGGTAATAGTTACTTGCTCTCCCGGATCCACTTGGTCTGGATTGAAACTTATTCCACGACCATCCGACAAAGGAGCGAGGTCAGTCGCTCGTTGTGATACAAGTGTGTCGCCGATCAAGATGTCCAGAGTGCCATCACCATCCATGTCAGCGATTGCAGGTGCTGCCCATGCTCTATGCGGTAGTGCAAGAGGACTGGACCAAGCATTTGAGATGTCTGCTGATGCACCACTGTCTCCATCAAAAGCCCACAAACGCTTACCAAAAGCAATGATTATTTCAGGTGTCGAATCACCATCCAAGTCCATCCATATCGGTGGTGAGACAGCAATTTCATCATTATCATTACCTGCTCCTCTTTGCATATCTCTTGACCATTCTTTGAGAGGAGTTTCTAACGAGATGTCATGACAACCTACCATTCCTTTACGATTGAAATTAAAGGAAGATTCAGAATACCATGTGACCCAGCACAATCTATCATGTATGTTATCAGCATCGGTATCGACAACCAATGGCTGAGCATCTGCATATCCATTTGGCGCTCTAAAGTTGAATATCTCATCAGTAGATGTCATTTCCATTCCAATAAATCTAGCACCTTGTCCACTAGTTCTACCATTTGCATCAGTTGGAACGGTCAATATCATCTCAGGTGCATCATCATTGTCTAGTTGTGCAATCACGGGCCCTGGTAAGCGTAGGCGAGGTGCATCCTCGTCATAATCGGTGCCTTGTATGGCAACACGTTCCCAATCCAATGAACCAGTCGCACCATCAACTCTCCAAACCCACATACTGCCAGTACTGGAGTCAATTGTGGTAAGGACGACTGCTGTGTTGGATGAATCTAAAGCAGCCCAAGCAGGGTCGCTTGGATGAGTTCCTCTGTCTAGAGTGACTTCCCATTCAGCTACAGGTGCTGAACTTGAAGTAAGAGGTAAAGCGATGAGGGTTGGGTCATTAGTATTCTCATCAACCACTGCTAGAACAAGTTCCGGACTACCATCCAAAGATAAATCTGCCAATAGTGGCTGGGTTATTGAATAATGATCGCTTTGTGATGTTGGTAGGTGGGGGCTAGTTATTCCGATTCGGTAATCAGCGTTTGAATATGACCATAATTTTTCATTGCTATGTCCACTAGTTTGCCAACCGGATTCAGAACAAATCAATTCAGGAGACCACATGTCAACAACAAGTGCAGCACTTGTATCATAGGTGACAGCAATCTCAACTCTTCCATCATCATCGACATCGAAGAGGACTGGAGTAGATCTAATTGTTCTAGTCTCTCCTAAATTGACTTGCCACACTACTTTTGCACCGTCTCCAGAAATAATAGTTAATTTGCTATCAAATCCATTTCCATTTGATTCGCTCAGTATTAAAACTGCAAATAATTCATTTCCACCACACCTTTCCTTTGCAGCATCAGGGGCAGTAATCGAATTTGAAAAGTCCCCGATTACCGAGCCATATGCGTCCGAACCATCAGCATTATCGAATGCTTGCCAATTTACAATAGGTGAATCTATAATTCCATATTCGCTAACATCACTAACATTGCCTTGGCCAGGGCCTCCATTAATTGAATGAGCTGGCATTGTTCCATTGTGCGTAGATGTTCTTCCGTATTGGGCCCAAGGTTGGCTCAATTGGTCCCATGGTTGACCAGAGGCATTCATTTTTACTGTTTCTTGTTGCAACTCATAGACCTCATTTTGATAGGTGATCAGTGGTGATAATGAGGTAAATATCAATAGTAAAAGGGGTAATAAAACCACCACTTGTTCCCGTCGTAAAGACAGCATACGCTCTGACATTGAAAGGATGTGGGCAGTGGGGGTTGTTATGGGTTATGGATGAGTGAACACCATTTGCATCATTTTGCCTACTCTAACCGTTCCGCCAAAGTAGTTATTATTTACAGCAATTATTGTTGGCAGTATTGCGTTTTTAACAGTTTGAATTAAATAGGGGTCTTCGGTGGCGAGAATGAATTCGCACAACTTCTCTCCCGAGGCAACAGCCGGTGAAGGACGGAAATGGCCACTGCGCCGCTCCGTCACAACTACTGCTCCGGGCGAAAAGAAGCGGAGAGGTGAAAAATATGTACAAAGTCGTAGCAAAGGAGGATACAATACGTATTCCTGCTGAATATATGCGAAAGGGGCAATCCCTTGACCAACACATTGATCGCCTTGCAATGACTGCTTTTGAAGGTCGTTTCGATGAAGAAAACCGCTTTATTTTAGTAACAAATAATCACAAGCCAATTGGAAGAGGACGTATTATCCACGGAGATGGTGCAATATACCAGCGTGTAAGTTTTGATGCAGTACTTTTCTGCATGGATGATTATGAAATCGTCGAAGGGGCAGTTTCTGAAGTCAATGATTTCGGTGCCTTCGTTCGTATTGGTCCTATGGAAGCACTTCTTCACAAGTCTCAAATTTTGGAAGAAATGGTAGAATCCAACGTTGGTATGGGCTGGATAGAAGGAAGAACAAGCGGCCGAAGAATCGGTGTTGGTTCATCTGTCCGTTCTAGAATCGTTTCACTTTCCCCTGATACAAGCGACCCTCGTCGCTCAAAGATTGGTCTAACCAGCAAGCAACCAGGTCTTGGATGCCACGACTGGTTGAAAGAAGATGCCGAAAAAGGTTCTGAGTGAGGTGCTTTGATATGGTAAAGAATCCTTACGCATGTGGTGAATGTCACCTCGTACTAGCAGATGGCGTTGATCAATGTCCTCGCCACCCATCCTCAAGAGTTTCAAGCGATTGGAGTGGATATGCAATTATTATGCAACCTCAGAGGTCTGAGATTGCAAAGAGATTAAAGGTTGAGCTGCCTGGAAAATATGCTCTAAAAGTTAATATCAACTGATAGGAGATGATTGGTGTGGAAATAGTAAGTAGAACAGAAAATAAAATACTCAATAGAGTGGAAATCAGTTTCAAGTGGCAACATATTGGTAAATCAACTCCTTCACGTAAGGATGTAATGGATTTGGTCAAAACTCTTGAACCAGGTTCCAATCCTGATCTAATCGTAGTTAAGGATTGTAGCACACGATTTGGTCAACCATTGACCACAGGACTTGCTTTCATCTATTCAACAGAGGATGCAATGAAGGTAGAACCTGATTACATCTTCAAGAGACATGAATCCCTAAGAAGCAGCCCTGCTGCTGGAAAATCTACAAAAGGAGGTGACGAATGATGGCTGAAGGTCCTAAAGCAGGAGCAAAGTGGTCCAAGTATTCCGTTGCAGAAGACGGTACACTAATTCGCAACGCAGAATTCTGCCCTTCATGTGGTCCTGGAGTTTTCCTTGCAAATCACAAAGACCGCAAATCATGTGGTCGCTGTGGGCACACAGAATCTAACGAATAATTAGAATTAATTCACAGGTTGGATAATTTCCAACTTCCATCGTTGAATAAATTCCACCACTGTCCATCTATGTTTAGGCAGTGCATTGGTATTTCATCAAATTGAGTTATAGTTGGTTGGTTTTTCAATAGCACTTCTTTTCTCCAACCAGATATTCTCCAAGCATCCGATTCAGAATCCCAAGTTGCATTTTGAATTGGACCAGTAATATCTGTTTGCAATCGCAAAGTGTTTTCTGATAAATGAAATGCTTCACCATTGTTACCGCATACTAATTCATGTTCAGAATCTCTATACACATTTTCAATAACTGCATCGATATCAACCTTCTCACTTCTAAGAATAGTGCCATCATTAGCATCTAATACCAATCTTCCGCCAGCAGCGCACCAAATATGTAATTCAGAATCATGAAAATCCATACAAACAGTTTGATCACTTCTAGGCATATTGCTCACTTCTGACCATTCAGGAGGTGGACTTCTCCAGATCTCACTAGAGTCGGGATTTAGGCAATAAATGCCCTTTTGCCATAGAACGAATGCGATACGCTGACCATCTGTTGCTAAGGCTAGTGGTTGTGAATCTAACACCCGAGACCAGGAATTACCAGCAGGGTGGAGTGCGGTTGCTAGTGATTGCTGAACTCTCAAATCCGATCTTGATGGTCCTTCAATCATTTTGTTGTCCAAATCGATTGAAGCCATTCTTGCTAACATTAATTCTCCATCTAACCATGTTGCAATTAAATTATTTCCAACAATACAAGCTTGTTCAATAGCGATTGGAAATGGACTGACTGGTTCTTCCGTATAAATTAAGTTAGAATCTAGAAGCAACAATTGTCCATCATATCCGATTGCCAAATATCCATCATCAAGTTGTAAAATACGGCTTGGCGTAAAAGGCAGTTGCGGTGGAGTCTCAATTGCCATGTCCTCATCTAAACATTCGATGGTTGTCAAACCTTTGGCGCATAGCACTGAAATGCCAGCACTATCTGGACTATTTTATGGAGGGGGCCGTCATCCTAATAATTGTCAACGGCAGCGATATTGCTTCCACAAATCAAGCGGATAGATTGCTTGAATTAGGTCAATGGAACAAGTTATCCAATGTTGAATCAAAAACTGCATATTCTCTACAAGATGTGAGAATGTGGATTATTCCGGAGGGGGTTTTATTTGAGGATAATTTGGACCAAAGATGGCAAAATGAAACTGGAGAAATAGTAAGCGAGGTAATTTTTCCTTCACGTCATGCAGCGGCAAGCGGCCAAGCATCACTTACTATTCACCCGATTGGAATTACAGGAGTAGTAAGCGGCGAAGAGGTTCGTTATGGTGGGAAAGCAGGTGATGCACCTCCACCAAACCCAAGAATTGCATCATGGTGGAGGGAATTGAATCGTTTGACTGGAATGATTGAGGAGGGCGATAAGAAGAGTGATTTGAAGCGATTTGAATTGTCTCTTGAGACCACACATCATGGCCCATGGTTATCAGCGCCATCATTATTCATTGAAGTTGGTTCTACCAGTGAAACTTGGCACCACCAAGGTGCAGCAGATTTACTTGCCAAAATAATTTTCACTGGCCTTGCTTTAGATGGTGGTTCAGGTTTTGGAAACTGGGATGAAGCCACAAATAATGGAGAAATTGTTGTAATTACATTGGGTGGCGGTCATTATGCTCCAAGAGGTAATCTTCTAGGACTTCACGATGGCGTTTGGCTTGGTCATATGCTAGCAAATTATGCTCTTCCTTTCATCGCACCTGAGTCTGAAGGTGAAGCAGTAGAGGGACAATGGAGAAATTCTATTGATGCTGCTTTAAAATCAACAAGAACTGCATTTCCAGGTGGTAAAATAATATTCTCGTGGGATAAAAAATCATTCAAAGGTTGGCAAAGACAAGCGATTCGCGATAGGGCAGCGCAATTAGAAATTCCTTTACTTAATTCTAAGTCGGTTCTTGAAATGTTAGAGTAACTCACAAGTTGTAAACAAAATACTCAAGACTCGCCGACTCATGCAACTGGATAGGGTGACATCATGGTAGGGCTATTCTCACGTTTGATAGTTGCAACTACCATCCGGATGCCGAAATGGTTTGTCGGATGGGTCTCAAGAAGATATGTTGCAGGGACTGATTTAGAGAGTGCTGTAAAAATCATGAATCGCCTCACATTAGAGGGTGCATGCTTCACAATAGATGTTTTGGGTGAAGAAATATCTTCCATCCAAGAGGCTAACTATTTCCTTTCTGAATACGTGCAAGTTGTAAAAGCAATATCTGAAAATAACATTGATGCCAATCTCAGTATCAAACCTACTGCATTTGGATTATTAATAGACAAACAAAAGGGTATGCAAAACATTGAACAAATAGTTGTCATGGCCAATCAACATAACATGTTTGTTCGACTTGATATGGAAGATCATAGGGTCACTGATGATACAATACAGGTGGTTATTGATTTACATCAAAAAGGATTGACAAATGTAGGGACTGTATTACAAGGCAGATTATTTAGGACTCTTGAAGATATCAAGCAGCTAGAAAAAAGTCTTGGTTCATCTGCAGATTATAGAATTTGCAAGGGGATTTACCTCGAACCAGAATCTATTTCCCATACAGGCTATTTACAAATAGTTGAGGCCACTAATGCTTGTATTGACAGTATGTTAGACGCAGGAGCATACACATCAATTGCCAGTCATGATATTCCAGTCGTAGAGCACGCTCTAAAATCTCTAAAATCAAGAGGTATGGGGCCGAATATTGCAGACCCAAGGAAAAATGCTGGACCTGAAAGGCTTCACAAAGGCCCTGGTTATGAGTTTCAAATGCTGCTTGGTGTTAGAGGTCCAATGCGTAGAAAATTGTCAAAACAGGGTCATAGGACAAGAGTCTATATCCCATATGGTGAGAAATGGTATGAGTACAGTATAAGGAGATTACAAGAAAATCCTACTATTGGTACACAAATTGCTAAAGCATTCATAATGCCTTGGACTAATAGGCCTTAATCACTTTTCTAAGAATGCGACCAGTGTTCCGCCAAATAGGGGGTTGAAGGCAATATAATGTGTTTCATTTGCTGATTGAATCAGATTTATCCATGAATTAAATCCTTCGACTACTGCCATTCCTGCTTCATCATTTTCATCCACATCACCTGCGGGAACAAGTGGTTCCACAGTGAACAAAACTCCACCCTTTGCTAGCATTGGTAACATTTGCTTTACCGTATTAGCTACATTTTTGCCATTGCTATCAACTATGATCACTTCGGCTTGAGATTGTATTGGCGAATCTCCGACCTCAATTCCAGATTTTGAAGCAGCACTCCAAGCATTTGTTTGAGCCAGTAGTGAATTCAACTCACCGACAACAATTTTAGTCCAACTTTGAGCTTCATATCTAGTCATTAAGCGATGAATTATTACTCCGAATTTAGCACCATTTTCAATAATGTCATAGCGGGTTGGTTGCCAGTCATCTTGGTCTATTAAATCATAAATCCATGCAGAGCGGTGGCCGATTCCTCCCCCGACTTCTATTATTCGATCAGGTTTTATTCGGCCTACTGCATCTCTTAATCGTCTTAAGACAGATATTGACCAAGTATCTAATCCCATGTGATTTAATTGGGCAGAAATATTTGCTGCAATTGCGGGTTCATCGCGATTTCTATTTGGGTCAGGAGACAGTATTGAAGATAACACCTCGTCTTTTGAGAGCGCTATTGCAGTCTCATCTTCTGACATGTTTTGGCCTTATGCACCACCCCTTTCAAGCCTCGTATTTTGTATTCACACCAAGCGGTGGATTCAAACATGAGTTGCATGGCGCTTGTAATTGGGGTCATCATGGAAGACGAATGGGAAGGGGACGGTTACGAGGAAGAAGAAATCCTCGACAATGCCACTCATTGTGAGAAATGTGGTGAACTAACAGGTCAGGATATTCTCAAAGAGAGACCAAAAGGGGACGGTATTGATTATTTGTTAAAGTGTCAACAATGCGCTACCATTACAACCTTGCATATCAGGCCGCCTGCTCTAATCAAATTACCATTCACTTTAACCGATGGTCCTGAATCTGAAACAATCTACTTAGAGGTTGATGAAGATGAGGAGTTCATAGTTCATGATGTCTTTAAAGAATCAGAAATGCTTTGGGAAATCAATCAAATTTTAATCGGTGAAGGAAGAAAAGCCAAATATGCTACCGCTAGAGATGTAAAGGGAATTAATGCAATGCGCACAGACATGGTTCGTGTAAAAATAACCATGACTAGAGGAGAAGATTCGGAAGCAGATACTCTAATCGTACCGCAAGAAACAACCTACACCGGAGGAAACCTGATGGAACATAACGATTCAACTTGGAGAATTCGTGCAATTCACACTGGTTCGGGAAGAACAATGAAAGGGACAGTAAAAGCATCATCAATAAAGAGAATGTATCTCCATGAACCTCCAAGGTTAGACCACTTTTCTCCGAAAACTCCGAGAGAGAGAAGGCAAGCTTGGAAAGAAGGAAGATTGGGTGACAATCCAAATCCAGATCGTCCAACTGGTGAAATAAAGAAAGGTGTGCAACCTCCAACTAAGAGGAAAAAGCGTTCACGCGACTGAATTTAATTCACTGATTAGCAGCAATTAACAGTTGGTCCATTTGTAATAGGCCATATCCATAATGGTTATCATGGCCATTTTGACCATCCTGTTTCTTAGAACTATCTACAATATATCCCTTCACATCATTGACAGTACTTGCACTTCCTTGACTACCATTGGCTGCTAGTTCAGGATTATTTTCTAATAGTAGAGCGATTGCACCGGTAACGAAAACAGTTGCAGCGCTAGTTCCATCAACTAAAGACCATGTTCCTTGATTATTTATCACTGGAACTCTGTAGGCAGGAGCAACAACTTCAGGTTTCTTATGTGGATCATTACGTGGTGTTAAAATCGGTAATGGCCAAAACCTTCCATTGTTATCACCAATACTTGAACCAGTCCAAATCGTTCCACTTGAGGTGACTCCGCCTACCGCTATTACAGCAGTTTCGCTGGCAGGCGAGGCTACGTCACCATCATCATCGTCACCACCATCATTTCCTGCTGCAGCAATAACAAATATTCCTCTATCTATTGCATCGTTTGCAGCATCTCCCGAATCTCTCCCGCTTTGGAAGAAGAATGGTAGGGCACCAGGTGCACCACCTAGGGAAAGAGAAATAATATGAGCGCCATTTTCAACGCACCAGTCAATTGCAGCAACGACATCCGAATCATCTCCTGAACCATTGCCGCGTAATGCTTTAGCGACCAATAGTTCAACATTCGGCGCCATACCTTCTATCCAGCCATCTGCTACTAAGATTCCCGCCATGCTAGTACCATGGCCATTGTCATCGTATGGATTCGATTTACCATCTACGAAGTCCTTCCATCCTACAAGATTCATCCCTGCCAAGTCATCATGAGTCGCGTCAATACCCGAATCAACAATACACACTCTGATTCCTTTCCCAGTGAGGGTCATGTTGTCAAATTCAATTAAATTTTGATATTTTGTCTGAGAACTTAAAGCAGAATCGCTTGGGCGCATGTCAAGTATTCCCTCTTCCATTAGAACTGAACCAATATATCCAACAGTTAGCAATAGCGAGATTACAATAGATAGACTGACAATCTTGCGCACAATGTTGAGGTCACTCTGTAAAGATGAATTTTCAGAATGTAAACTAGAGTTTATCATTTCAGCCTCGAATTGCTGCTGGTTTTGTCCCGATACAATTTCTTCATCACTCAAATCAATAGGACTCAATATATCTCTGTGCCCAAGAGCAATAGGTTGAGGAACTGGTGGTAATTCATCTTCGGACATAATAATCAACTAAATGCGTTAACAATTTCTTCTAAAGTATCACTGAATAATTTCGCTTCTTCTTCAGTGTTATACATGTAGGCAGATGCACGTAAAGAGCCATTTGTGTGCCCTCTATCGTTGAACCATGAATGGACACAGTGTAGTCCTGAGCGAACCATTACAGCAGCAGCCTCGTCAAGTAATATGGCTATGTCATGAGCGGGTAATTCATGTAGTAATAAGGAACAGATGCCACCGCGCAAACTTGCATCCTCAGGGCCAATAATTTCGATTCCATTCAAATCCTTAACTCCTGAAGTCATTATCTTGTTGAGTTTAACCTCATGTTCATGAACAGCATCCATATCCATTTTTGCCAAGTAATCAATTGCAGCACTTGTACCTATCATTCCGGAGAAGTTACCTAGGCCTCCTTCAAACCGAGCCGGTGGTTTAGCCCATTGCAATGAATCATAGTTTGTTGTGACTACAGTTTGTCCACCTGATTGGATAGGCCTCAAATCATCCAGCAAGTCCGATTTACCCCACAATGCGCCCATGCCGGATGGGCCACACATTTTATGAATTGAAAAAGCAATGAAGTCAATATCCAAGTCTTGTACGTCAACTTTCATGTGTGGAAGCGATTGAGCACCATCAACAGCCATTAGGGCTCCATGATCATGTGTTACCTTTGCGATCTTCTTAATCGGAGTGGAAACTCCATCGAGATTACCCACATGGCTCATCGATACTAATTTCAATTTATCTCCAACCTCGGAGCAAATTTCTTCAAAGGATTCTAAGTCAAATGTATTGTCTGCATTACTTGGCACTACACGGTGGTCAATGCCTTGCTCTTGTTCTAGTTGCAGCCATGGTACAAGATTAGAATTGTGTTCTCGGTCAGTAGTCAATACTACATCACCTTCCGACCACTTCATTCCGTGAGCAATTTGATTTATTGATTGAGTGGCATTTTTCGTAAAGATTACTTCATTTACAGAAGGTGCATTGATAAATGATGCGAGAGAACGTCTTGAATCAGAAACCTTTTTCGAAACTTGAGTCCCATAACGATGAACAGAACGACCTCCGCAACCAGGATATTTGGTGTAGTATTCAGTGATAGCGTCAATTACACAATCTGGTTTCAAAGTGACACAAGCATTGTCAAGGTAGGCTGGAGCATCTTCTTCTCGTAAAGTTGGAAAGTCTTCTCTTATCTTATTTGTATTCATCACCAAGCCTCCGTATCTGGCAAAAAGTCTAGAGCAGGAGCATTGATTTCACATCCTGGGCAAGTAAAACGAGTAGGCATAACTTCTCCACAACCACTACAAGGCATACCTGTAATTCCGGTCGTTTGACAGCCCTGAGTCGGACATGGGATTGAGATGTTTCCAGAACTTGAGCGCTCAATATCGACCTCATTTTCACATTCTGGACATGATGGTTTTTTGTTTTCAAGTATTGCATCTTCAGAGCCTGAAAGTTCCTCATCAGCTGCGAAAGAGGCCTTTGTTTGCACTCTTGTATTATCTCCAAGCATTCTTTGAGGGAACCAAATCACCCAGAAGTATGTCGGGAGTATCAAAACACCACTGACGAGGTGTAAGATGAGGAATATATTCCTATCACCTTCAATGGCGATTCGTTCTGAGACATAATGTGCTCCGGACCATGTTGAAATGATAACTAACATTAACCAAGTGACAAATATCAATGTCCAACCTGCCAGCGAATGTTCAGCCATTTCGGCTTCCATTACTCGAACATCTTCATGGACATGGTATGTCTCAACATGCATATCTCTCGTTTCTGAAACGGCTTTCCAGAAAAACGATAACAAGAATAAGACGACCAAAACAATAAGAGTGCCCCACATCAATTCAGATAATTCTATTTTTAAAGGGAAATTACTATTGTCAACATGGAACATAATTTGCGCAAGGAACATAGCATTCCACATCAATAACAATGTCATTGCATGAGATCTCATAACAGGAAACAAATTCCAAACTTGTATTGCAAACCAGACCCAAAGTATCAGTGAAACAAGCATTTGGAAATATGCGAATCCACTAATAGCGCCAGTCAACCCATCTATTCCGGATAATTTAGCATTACCACCGTCAAATATTTCACCACTAATTGAACCGAATAGAAATGCAACGAAGCCCAATGCCAGAGTAATCCAATGCCTGCTATCCCATTCCAGTAGAGCAAGTTTTGACTGAAATTTCAACTCTTTGCGAATATTATCAATTTTCAATCCTACTGTATTCAACATAGGGTGCAGCTCTGCAAAACTAAACTTCAGTGTCATATCGGTTAGCCGAAATGGCATTTCATCATGAGCAATTTCAGCAAGATTTGCAGTGTCAGCCGCCTCGCTCATATTGAACCCCTAAGGGGTTCACCTTTGAGTCCTTTCGCTTGACAATAATGGAAAAGAGAATATTTGGGGGTGATGGTTAAACCGGAAGGGCAGGTGGAATGAACGTTGCCGAGATCGCATAGCCTGGTATTGCGCTCGACTGGAAATCGAGTGGGCCCGTCCCTCGGGAGTTCAAATCTCTCTCTCGGCGCCAATAACGCTTTCTGCGAAAGCGCTATTGGCTAGGTTTCGAACATAATCGATGAACAACGCTTGTTCGAAACCGGCGCCATTCAGCATTAGATGACAAGACGCCGAGAGAAGATTTGAACTAGGCGAGAACTGAACATTACTCAGCACTACAGCCGTTCTCGCCGTAGTTCAGCGCGTTGAATATGAATTGTTTCAATCAAAACGCTGGAATCTTATAGAATCAGTAGTGGTGATATAATCTCAACTCTTGGCGAGTTGTCATCTATCTCAATCATCCGAAATGAACACTTTGTTAGAGTTCTTCAGGCGATGTAACCAAAGTTAAGCGAGCATTCCACTGGTGAGAATCACCGTCATCAAGACCATCGAGTACAATGGTTTGGCCACTGTAAAGCAAAAATGCATCGATACTAGAATTATATCCAGCGGTATCGTCACTTGTGCCACTAAACAAATCCCAATGGTTGCGCAAAATCTCATCATCCTCTTCGACTTCATGGTCCATTGAATAACCAAAGCCAACCCCTAAAATTGTCCAATCACTGGTGATAAAGGTGCAACTATCGCCTGGGGAGGTTGTGCTAGTATTTGCTTCAATAGTTATAGTGAAGTTGCACCATTGATTGTCGCTATTGCCACTTGGGTCACCATTCCCATCATAGGTTATTGACAGATTGACAGTAATACTCTCATTATACTCAGCATGCTCTATAGTAGCGATTGTGAATTTTACTCCAGCATCGCCCTTAGGCAATAAATCATGTGAATCAGGAACCCCGTCAGCATCAGAATCTGCTAAGCCTTTATTCCTCGACACATCAGCAATAAAAGAAAAGAATAAACTGGCAAGGATAATTCCAATTACCAGTCCAACAAAAAAGTCGGCCCCAGAAACTAATTGAGATGGTTTAGAAGCGTCGCTACTACTCATCTCGTTGGCTTTGCTATCCTTACTCATATCCAATGCCCTTTCTGTTCTTCTATATTGAAAGTGTGTATTGTTGAGTAATATTAAAATAATTACAAGTAAAACAGCGAAGTATTTTATTGACTAATCCTCTGCATCACTCTATGGGCATGCTCGATATTGATGATGATCGCTTTTGGTGGTCATTACTAGTAATCGGGTGTCTATTGAGTATTATCGCAATCGTAAATTCAGATTTGGGCCTTGACACCCATATTCGGATGAATGCTGCAAATTCTGATGATGGCGTATTGGAATGGGGGCATACTCGCACAGTAGACCCGCTTGCAAGCGATCCAAGTTATACCAAGGTGATAGAACCACAAATTGATGCATCTTCAAATCCACTATTCTTTCCGCTAGGAGTTGGGATTATTTTTGCAATAGGTCTATTTTTCAGTGGATATATTAATTCGACTAAAATAGAGGCTGGTAAGATAGCATGGAGTCCAAGGCTACCTGCTATATTGTCAATATATCCTGTCTTTATCTTTGCGATTGGTAGAGGTTATTTTGAGCCCGTAATAGCAATCGTAATGGGCCTTAGTTTTGGCCTCATCGTTATTCGAGATAATCTCAAACGAAGTGTTCAAGCAATTCTGATAATCGCCTCATTTGCATCGGTAATGTATCTAAAAGGACTTTCAGCGGATACGATATCATACTTCGTTATCTTTGCAGGAATCCTCAATTTCATCGGCCAAAAAATTGATGATAAATATGACTCGGTAGAAGGTAAACAATCATCTTTGCAAAAGCCAATTCTTATGGGACTACTGACCTTTTGCTCGGCATCCATATTGCTGATAAGCGCAGGATTGCTCGGTTTGGGTGGTACCCTCTCAATCATCGGCGATAGTCCTTTGAAATTTTCATTTGCATTATTTGGCTCATTATTAGATGTAGTAATCATCTTTGGATTATTCGGCATGATGCTTTGGCCATTTATTATGCCTTTACTAATAAATCTGAAGCAAATACGTTCCTATAACGTGGCATTGCTAACTTCGACCTGCGCAGGTTTACTTGCTGCAATTTGGATTTATGTTGCAGTACTGTGGACCTTTGAAGCAGAGTTATGGGGTGCTAAATGGCCCGATATCATGTGGATAATGGGTAATAATGGGCGTTATATTTCATTACTAATAATCCCGTTATTTGCGCTTATGGCATATACTGCTAAACAATATCCAGAAATGCCTTCGCTTTGGTCGCCTAAAGAGAAATCAAAAACATTACTTTTAGCAATAATTCTAGTTTTACCTTTGACGCTATTAGCATCGCTACACGGACAATCGATGTGGACTGATGAAGCTGCAGAAGTGTTGAGCGATTCGATGGAGAATGATCAACAGTTCATCTTTATCCATGAGCCTACATTGGCAATGCATTGGCTTTACACCATTAGAACAGATTTAGATTTGGATGGTCAGCGCAATATTACAGGGCACTGGAGAGCCCCTGATTCAGGTTGGCAAGATGAAGTGGTTAATTCAACACAATATCCAAATCGCGGCGATATCAGTAGCATTCAGTACATCGTTGTAGCACCGGATGTCAAAAGCGATATTCCTCAAGGTTGGGAAATATTACAACGAGGTGAAGCACCTTGGCTAAACGGTGGTAATCAATGGGCAATATGGGTTAAAGTATTGCCTTAGTTGAATTAATCAAACGATTAGGTAGTTGGAAAATAGTGGATGAGCCAGCGCGAAGCGGTTATAGCGGGTGTGTTTGTCGCTGGCTTTAGTGCCACCATGGCTTAGCGGTATAGCACCTCATTGGTAATGAGGAGGTCGCGAGTTCAATTCTCGCTGGTGGCTCCTTTGATATCTATTGTTGGCAACGGAGCCACCAGCTGAGGATATACCAATGGAATCCAATTACTACTGATCAGAATCGGTTTTCGCACTTCCCTTAACTGAATCACGTTTGAAGCGGTCCAGTGCTCACCTCTCTCTGGTGGCTCTTTGATTTCTTATGACAGCAACAGTGCCACCTGCTGAGGACCTAATGATGGCTATTGGTTTTCGCACTTCCCTTTGTTGACTAGTAATT
>Ga0209830_10001354_pt1 | contig 21783 bp, 12 predicted proteins | sample ArcticOcean_MG_C_12_FD_187439 | JGI IMG/M metagenome (GOLD analysis project Ga0209830, IMG submission 187439) | Marine microbial communities from western Arctic Ocean - ArcticOcean_MG_CB8_130 (SPAdes) (version 2) | ecosystem: Environmental > Aquatic > Marine > Oceanic | place: Arctic Ocean...
TTCACCAATGTACCGCATAATCGCTGTTGATTCACCAAGTGTTCCATTAGGAGTTTGTAAAATAGGCACTAGTCCCCAAGGCAATTCTCCATCTTTTTTCATTTGATCATATTGCGCTCCCATTATCTCATTATCATTCCAATCCAAATTAGCAAGCGAGAGTGCTACACGAACACCCTCAGCTCTTCCAGGAATTGGAAAATAGTATAATTGGTATGGTGCAGTAGGGTTTGATGAGGGATTGTCACTCGACATATTCAATGGGCGGAGCGCCATCCTTTTCAAGCATTGTAATATTTCTCTGCCAATCAAATAAATGCACTAGCCTTTACTTCAATAATAATCACATCGGGAGTTCGAGGTTACTTCTGTTTTAGAATCTATACTATGTGGAATAGGTAACAACCAAAACCAAAAGCCCACATCGGTAACCGATTGGCATGGGTGGTGAGGAAGTCGATGAGGCAAAACGCCCTCAAATTAAGACCTTATTACCAGACCCATATGGGCGGGGGTTCTCAAGAAACGAAGACCCTTTAGCAAGGACTAAAACAATCTGGGAATCACAAGATTCAAACAGGTTATTGTATGGTAAAATGGCAGGAAAGAGAATAATCTTATTTGCTAAGACCTTGGTAGGACTTGGTTTTGCAGTCGCAGCACTGCTCAATGTTTTATTTCCTCTCAGTGCATCCACCAGCGTCGTATCTGTTGTTTTAATTTGGACCATCCCAATACTAATAGCGACCTTACCACAATTACTTGCAACTGAATATTCTTGGCGAGCACTGCAAACAAGAATCTCCCTACGAGAAATGGGTGGATTCAATGATGACAAAAAACATCCTATGAGGTCGCAACCGGGTATGGATCGTATCATAGAAGGAATCAAAGATAATCGCCGGCATAATATGCTGGGAGTATTTTTTACAGTTATGGCATTCATATTATTGTGTTCTGCTGCGATAATAGAGCAAGGAAGTATAGCTTGGAACTTGTCATTATTGGTGGCGATGACCAGCGGTATAGCGTTGATATTCCATACACAATTCACTCAACATCTAATGAGCCAACAAGGCGATAAAATCCCATTTTTATCATTCCACGCCCCAACACACCACCCTACACAAGTGAATACGATTCTTGGAGATTTGATCACCGCTCATTTAGACCCAGATAGTTTACTCGAATGGAAAAAGTGGAACAAATTATTGGCTGAATCAATAATCCCTGGTAATGACTTACGCCAATGTTTGGAAAGGCTTCTTTACATATTGCACCTGCAACAGCAAGAAGAAATATCAACCGAATTATCGATTACAGAACTGTGTGAGTTCTTGAAAAGAGATACAATTCCATATTTGCTCTTTGATGAAGATATAATCTTTAATTGGCGTAGTCTTCAGAGATTAATCTCTCACGCAAGAGCATGGCAACCAGGCGCTTTCCGATTATTAGATAGATTACAAGATGACCTCTTATCGGGTTCATCATCGGTATTACGTGCAAAGTGGAGAATGGATGTATCACTTGATCCTGAATGTGACCAAGGTACTGGGAGCCTGTTCATTGTGCTGAATAATCAAACCTTCTCTCCACGGCATGTTCGGGTTGAAGTATTATGTCCAGGCGGAGAGCCAGAATTGCGAACACATCGCTTTGAGTTAGCATCCTGCCCTCCTCCACGTGCAGCGATTTCATTAACCGATACAGGTGAAGATGATGGATTGGATTGGATTCCTCGTTATTTAGAAAAAGGAGTGGTGCTATGGATTGGCGTTGCATGGACTGACCGTTTCAAAGGTCCAGCCAATGTTCAAGTTATTCTGCGTGATGATGACGGGGTAGTTCTCGAGTCCATCGTCGTTTCAACTCATGTTGGGGTTGGAGAAAGTGGCTTGGTTAAAGAAAGAAAGAAAAATCTAGAACTGGCAAGAAAGTGGGGAGATTCAGCCTTGCCAGAAGTTTCTTTGGGTTAAATTATAATTGAAGAAAATAATCCGCAGTAGGCCTTAAAGGAATGATATTTTACCCTCGCACAAAGGTGTAAATTGTTATTGCATGGCAATTTTTAAACCCATTCAAAGACTGATATTTTGCAAAACCTCCAAGCGCGTTACTTATGGCGGGGCTTCACTTCGCCCGACTCAAGGGTTGTAGAGTCATGGAAGCATGGGATATCATCGTATTAGGGGACGGACCTGCAGCACTGCGTGCAGCAGCAGAATCTGCAAAGACTGGAGCATCAACTTTGATGATGACAGCCGATGGCCTTGGAATGAGTGGACGAAGCGCTGCTGACGGCATCGCAGCACCACTTCAAGAAAGTAATAATCGCGGCCACAGAGAAGATACAATTCGCTCAGGGGCTTATCTGTGCGACCAAGACATTGTCAATTCATCAACCGCTGCAGCAAATCGCCAAATGGATTTGTTAGAACGCTGGGGCGTAAACTTCCGCCGCGATTCTAAGGGTGTAGCAATGGTCAGCAAAGAAGCAGGACACGGCAAACCACGAAATGCAAACTGTGGCGATACCACTAGCAGAGAAGTACAACAGGTTCTGGAAGAGCAATGTATGAGGTTCGGAGTAACCCGCCGAGGCGACCAACTACCACTGTCACTAGTCCATTCTAGTCAGAAAATCAATGGATTGATCACTATTGATATGATTAATGGTAGGTTACTATCACTCTCAGCAAAAGCAATTATTATCGCAGATGGTGGCTTTGAAGGAGCATTCAGCAATGGCGTTGTTGGTTTAGGATTGGACTTGGCTTTACAGGCGGGTCTTCCACTACGCAATATGGAATTTATCACATCAACTCCATTAGCAATTAAAGATACAAATCTAGTAATTCCTATGGGGATTCTAAGCGCAGGGGCAGTTCTTCATGAAGCAAGCGGAAGTGAATTAGATGTTGGAGAAGGTGATTTGAATTCACTTTGTTCAGCGGTTACAGAGGCTTCACAACCAGTTCTAGACGCTAGAAATCTCAACGAGAACGCAGTATGGTGGAACTCTACAATGCGCATGGTCAAAAGCCGTACTGGTATTGATATGAGCAAACAAACAATCGCTATTGAATGCCGTGCTGACATGACTATTGGCGGAATTGCAGTCGATGAGAATGGACGCGCTGTAGTCGGCAGTTGGTCTCGCTGGTTCACTGGTTTATACGCAGCAGGAGATGCAGCTTGTTCGGGATTACATGGTGCGGGTAGCATAGTCGGAAATAGACTGCTGGATGCTATGTGTCTATCGTCTGCTGCCGGTCAACACGCAGGAGAATGGGTCAAAAGCACAGAACTTAGTGGTAGTTCAGTACTGCAAGCAGCATTAGAACAACACCAATCATCTCTGTCGCAAGAGAATGAACTAAATCAAGATGAAGGAGTTCTCCGCTCAGGCGCAGTTTTCAGTAGCATCAAGGCTACAGCAAACGACGCACTAGGCCCTTCCCGAGATTCATCTTCACTCGATGATGGAATAGAAAAGATGGAATCGATTAAAAATCGCATTGATATGTCACAACTGCATCTTGACCAAACATCATTGATCGCTAATACGAATTTAGTAGAAAACGCCAGAGCCGCTGCAAGTGTGCGTTTGGTGATGGCGGCAATGATATCGGCAAAGGCCCGCCAAGAAAGCAGGGGGGTTCACCAAAGAAGTGATTTCCCAGAATCCAATGATGAATTATTGCATCATATCACAGTAGACCAAGAGGGCGATATAGGGCAACTAGCAATCCGCAAAACTTCTTCTGGAAACTGGTTATTACCACCTATTTGAATCATCAAATCGCCACCATTGACGGTGTGAACCTCAAAAGGCTGAACTTCTTCGCCTAAGTCAATGGGGGGCGCTACATTGTTTGAAAAAATCGTGGCGGGCGAAATCCCATGCCATCGTGTTGCTGAAGGTGAAAACTGGCTAGCATTCTTGGATATATCCCCGCGTTCACCGGGCCACACTCTCGTTATTCCGAAGCAAGGAATACAACATCTATCCAACCTTTCAACAAGCCAAAGAAATGAATTATTTGAGGGGGTTTGTCAAGTTGAAACAATTCTTAGTAGACATTTCAATACCACCGATTTCACAATATGTATTCACGATGGCCCATTAGCCGGCCAAGAAGTACCGCATGTCCATGTTCACGTAATACCGAGAATAGCCGGTGATGGTGGCGGAACGTTGCAGTCGATGTGGCCAAATGCTCCTGCGATGGGTGGTCAAGCAGATCACACAACATTGGCGTTATTAGCAACCCGAATTGGAGGGGGCCAATAATGTCAAAAATAATTCCTGACGGAGCAGTTGATTCCAATGGGGATTTATTGCCAGATCTTTCAAAGTCCTCCAAGAATATGAAAATGATTCGTTTGTTGAAAACCCCAGCACCAACCTTTACTGGAAAAACCCCAGGTTCCCGCTTCTGGACCTGGACGGCCTTTACATTGGCAAGAAGAGTTAGAAAAGTCCAATTCCGAACCACTCATATTTCTGGTTATGAAAATATTCCCAAAGATAGTGGAGTCCTATTTTCGGCATGGCACACGAATGGTATCGTCGATGCCCTAGGAATTATGTTGCCAAACCCCAAATATTTCGTCATTGGAGGTCGCCACGACCTAGTGACAAGACCATTGATGGGATGGTGGGCTCGTAAATTAGCAATGCAACCGGTAATCCGCAAGGCCGAATTATTGCGCGGAGGTTGCAGCGAAGAAGAAGCCACACACCTAAACGGAAAAACCCTACTAGCGCTATCCAAAGGAATTTCACGTGGATTTGGGTGTGTATTATTCCCTGAAGGAACTAGCCACGACAAGTCGCACATGCTTCGTTTCAGAACAGGGCCAATGCGCACAGTTCTCGCAGCGGCCGCAATATCGGTTGCTGAAGATAGGCCTTTGCCAGTAATTGTTCCAGTGGGATTACATTTCAGAGTGAGGCACCTTTTTAGGACCGATCAGTGGATAGAATTTGGTAAACCAATCACTATTCAAAAATCCGACATACCACAGCAATTGATCGATGCTGTCAAACAAGGAAGATGGATTGAACCTCCAGCACAACAGGTCTTATCGCTGCGTGATAAACTACGGCCGAAGTTGATGCAATTAACTCCAAATACAATCGATTGGGATGATTATGGCGGCATCAAATTATTGGCCCATATAGAATCAAAACACACCGACAAACCGATACGCAGTTGGAAACAAGAAGTCATTGCTGCAAGGGCCATTAATCAATCGATTAAGGCCAGCCAAAGCGATGAAGATTTAACAGATGAAACAAAATCTGTTACTAAGAAATTAACCAGTATCAAACATAAGGCCGCAGTCAATGCGGGAAAACTACTCTCCGAGCACAATTTAGATGGACGCGATTTGAATTCCAAAGGCCTTGATTTGCGAAGGGCAAATATCCTAAAGGCGCCCCTTGCTTTAGTTAGGCTCTGTATCTTTTTGGCAGTATTGCCGATATCAATAATTGGACTCGGTTTCCAAGTGACTCTAGGTAGATTACTAGGCGACTCAACAGATGAAGGAATAGATGCACGGACATCATACCAATTCCTAGCGGCATTATTTGGATCAGCAATGGCGTGGCCAATAATAGCCTCCGCTCTATTAGTGGCAATGTATTCAAAATCTAATGAAATTAGCAGTATTATTAACTTGGATATTTTTACTTTTATTGGAACGACCCAACTAGATCTGGTAATTACAATGGCCATAATATGGGTTGGGATAATCGTTTCATTCTTCATCGCAGGACATATTTGCGCATGGACTTGGGATGATTGGACGGACTTCAAGAAGGCGCTTACTAGATTGAGAATGTCCAAAGTTACCAGGCAGAATTTGCGAGGGTATTTACTAACAATTTCCAACAATCGCAGTGATGAAGGCAATGGCACGGTTCAAACATGAGCAACGTTTGGCCCAACTATGTCAAGCACCGATATCGTTCAACGAGTAAACAATTGGTTAGCTTCAGAACGGCTGATTGTCAAAAAACAGGATGACGAAAGAGCAGAGGCACATTTCCTCATCAAATATCCACACGGGCCACAAGGTCACATGTTCGCAGTAGTCATTCCTAAGGGAAGAGATTTAGTTGCTTGTTCAAGTATGACCAGGGTTGATTTAGGTCAGCAAGAAGAGATGAAAAATCATATGCGTGAAGACGAGATCGAATGGGATGAATGGGTTCATGATAGTCGCCTTCAACTGATCAGGACTTCAGTAGATTGGGGGATGCACATGGGGCATGTAGATGATAAAAAACCAGGCCCATTACAAGCATTTAACGTCAGCCTACCAATTTGGTTTGATGGCTTAACAAAAAACGAATTGATGCAAACATTGCGAAAATTATGGTTAGCCAAACTCGGGATTATTCACGAAATCAAATATGCATATGGCCCAGGAAGTGGAACGCCTGGTCCAGTGGATGACTGGGCGGGCCGATCGAAAAACCAATCCGGTAAAGAAAAAAATCCAGCGCAAACTGAGGGCCAAGAGATTGAATTCAACGATGAAATGTCATTCGGGTCCGGTTTCGACCCATCTGAATGGGCATAGACAAATTAGCCGTTAATTTTATTGACATAAACGTAACATATGGTCCTAAAACCAGTGTTATTTGTGCCTTCTAATCAAATCTTCTTTTTGACCTGAGTGAGGCGCGGTTAAGTATGAAGAGTTAATACAAAAAATGTAGTAAGCCCGAGGAATGTCCTATGCAGCAAAAAATAAAATCAATCAGCCTAGTATCAATTATGGTAATGTCGGTCCTTTCGACATTATTCATAGCAAGTATCACTGTCTCCGCTGGAACAGTGGTAATAACCGAAGCAGTCCAAATTGTGGACGGCGGAACATCAACAGATTCACAAGTTGCAGTCTCGTCTGATAGTGAAGGCAATGTTCACGTCATTTGGGTAAGAAATAATTTACATTTGTATTATTCAATGCTATCTCCTCGGGGCGAGACACTGATTGATGCAACTCAAATTTCTAGTCCAGGATTGCATAAGATTTGGCACCCTGACATGGTCATTGATACTAATGACAAGGTGCATATCGTGTGGGCTGATAGGGCTGGCCAACACAAGATCATGTACACTGCATTATCTCCATGGAATGCACCAATGGATGGCCAAGCAAGCGATGACGGAACAATCACTGCCATCGATGACATCGCCATTTCCATGCGCTCCCAAAACCGCGACTGGCCTGCTATCGCACTGGACAGCCAAAACAATGTCCACATAGTGTGGGAAGACAATTATGACTCAGAAGGTAAATTCTATAATCAACCACAAATTTACTATTCAATGGTACAACCTGACATGGCTTCAGGTAGCGTCATCACTCTATTCGATGATACTTTACTGACTCCAATTATTGGGCACAAAGGCCACCCTGACATCGTAGTTGATGCAAACGATTTCGTACAAATCGCTTGGGACGACACCCGCGGTGGTAAAGTGGAATTAGCTTTCATCGTCGATACTTCAGGTTCTATGTATTCTGAGTGGGCCGATGTTTGTACTGTCATCTATGGAGGAAACTTCGCAACCGGTACATATTTCCAAGGATTGAAGCCTATGCTAGAGACTGCTAACATGACTGTATACGAGACAATTTACGGTCTTGGAAACACTCTTCCTGGTGCTGCAAGCTCCGGTAACTGTGCTTCACATAACAATGCAGCAAGCGGCATTAGAACCACTCCTCTAGGACTTAGCCCAGGCGATAATTCTGGCGGACTGCGTAAGTTGCCAGGAACAGTATACAATGGAAACACTTACTCTGGATACTCTGGAGAAGACTGGGGCCCAGGAAGTAACTGGGCATGTTTGTCATGGAAGGATACACTAGGCAATGTCCCAGGTAACCCTCCAACAAGCGATGACCACCGTTGGAACCCGAATGCAACAAAGATAGTCATTCCAGTTTCTGATGAAGGTCCAAAAGATGGCGACCCATCACAACAAGCAGATGATATCACTTCCATTCAAGAAGCGCACGACAGTTGTATTAGCGCTGGAGTAATCCCTGTAGGTTTGTATGGTCAATCCTGGGGCGGAGCTGCTAACGTAGAATCCCACTTCAGAGATTTGGTACAATGCCCGAACGGTGTTGTTTCAACGCAAACTAGAAACTGCCCTGGAAATACCTTGGCAAGCACCGATGCAGGTGGTCAAGCATATGAGTTCCCATCAGGAAGTGGAACCAATGCAATGAGCCTTCTAGTCGAAGCAATGGTTTACATTTCAACCAATAACTCTCGTGAGATTTACATGACCGTTCTGGACCCATATGCAAAGATGAACAATGACGCTAATTGGGTACCGGGCCAATCAGGACACTCAGTTCAAGGCGGAGGCTATGTTGAAGATGTAGGATCTGCTGCTGATGGGCACCTAGTCGTTGTAAACGATACACGTGTCACTATTGACGATGCATACTCCTTCCACCCATCAATTGGCGTAGACCGCCAAGGAAACACCCACATCGCTTGGATGGATGGCCGTGATTACGGATTTGAAAAGGATGTTAATTACGAAGTGTACTACACCAAGTTGCGCCTACAAGGTGCAGGTGCTTGGGATGGTGCTGAAAACGGACTATCCACATACGCTATCAAGAAGATTAACGATACACCTATCTCCAATGTAGAAGGAAAGACAGGAATCTCTGGTAACGCTCCATATGGCGGGAACTCCGTGTTCCCAGCATTACTCACCGACGATCAAAACAATATCCACATCGCTTGGAGCGATTGGGGTAATGCATCTGCTACTGAAGAAGTAGTCTATGTTAGATTGAACTCAACAGAGAACACAGGTGATGGATTAGGGCCAACTGGCGAATTCGATGGAGCACTAGACGAGTGGGAGATTATCCCAGTTACAAAGTGGGACTCCAACAAACTTGGGCCAAACTCTGGAAGACAACCGAGCCTTGGTATGCCCCCAGCATTCTCAAACGATTTGGGAAGTGGAGCACATATCGCTTGGTCAGATACCAATAGGTGTGGCGAGGATGGAAACCAAAACAGATTTACTGTTTGCTATTCACACGTTCTAACCGGTCAAGTTGATGTCGAATTCGATGATGGTGAAACATTCTATCACGTAATTGAACCAAGCCAACAAACCTTATACAATCTTACTATGAACAATTCTACGCCAGGTCCTAAAGACTTGGTTGCAGATACCTATGGATTGAATATTACTGGTGTGCCGCAAAACTGGACAGCTTCACTGCACTTCAGTTCAAACCATACAGCAATTTTCGGTGATACTCCTGTTTACTTAGAAGGTGGAGAAAGTATCCGATTCTATATGCGTGTACGCGCACCATCGGTGTATCAAGCCAATGAAGATCAGTTAGCACAGATTACTGTTATTGCAAAATCCTACAAGGACCCAGCAATTCAAAATGAATTGGTTACACTGACTCTGATGGACGTTGTTCACGGAATTAATCTTGATACTTCGCATAGTATGGCAGATATTGAGCAAGGGCAAACAGCGATTTTCTCAATCACTATCACCAATACGGGTAACGTACACGATGCCTTCATCTTCTGGGACCCAGCAAGTCTTGAAGGACAACAAGAATGGCAATTACCATTCGGTTGGCAAGTAAGTTTCCCGACCCGCGTTGAATTAGATCCGGGTCAATCCGTAACCAAGAATTTGGAAATCAGCGTGCCAACATCCGAAGACCCAGGTGCATTCGTCATCTTTGTCAAGGGTTGGAGTGAAGGTGAACCGATCAAGTCTATTGCCAAAGGAACTTACGATGTTCTTGAACTAGGAGTATATGTTTCAATTCGTTCTACAGGCAACATTGTCTTTGAGATATTCGATACCAATGAATACATCTTGCCGGGCGACTGTGCAACATACCCTATTGATGTAACAAAGAACTTCGATTCAGGCGACCTTGTCTTCGTGACACCGGGCGCTCCTGATGTCAAACCGGAAGGAATGGATTTGGATACATGGCGCAAGGATAACTGGGTAGTCAACCTTGACTTTTCAGATGCTCCAGGTGGTAACTTAGTCGAAATGAGCGAACCTCGCGCATGGGATATTCCAGCAAATGCTGAATTTGCTACCTATGAAGTAAGAGCTGATGTCTGTGCTCCAACTAACGCAACTGCGGGCCTTGGCCCAGCAGTAACGATCAAGGCTTACCTAGATGGATACCCACGAATCTCCGATTCAATAATCCTTTCAACTAATGTAATCCATGTTTATAGTTTGGATGCAGGAGTCGACCCAGAAGTAGGAACTAACCTAGTTGTAAACCCAGGCGAGAACTTAATTTTGCCTATTACTGTTAAAAACGAAGGAAACGGACCTGATAGATACGACTTCAGACTTGCACGAGTAACCGATGCCTACGGTGTTGATGTCCTATGGGATATCACCGTACCTCGCCAATACCTACAAGAATTGAGCAGGGGAACATATCAGAACTTCGATGTAATGATGAATGTCCCTGACCAAGTTCAGGCAGGAACTTACACCGTTATCCTACAAGCTTTCTCAGAAGAATCATACCCTGATTCATCTGGACGAGATACAAGACTGCGTGACCAACTGGTTTTCAATGTCGAAGTAAGTGAATTCCATGACATGCAGATTAGTATAGATGAAACAGTAGAGAACGCTGTTAAGACCTCTGCACCTGGAAGAGTTGTAAGATACATCGTCAATGTTACCAACAATGGAAACGTACCTGATGTACCTTCTTTGAACAACCACACCGCAACTCGTGATGGAGATGCTCTGCTTTGGGGCGAACTACCTGGAATGGGCGCGCTCTCCGGCTGGTCAGTTGAATGGAAGATGCTCAAGCAAATCGGAGTCGATGTTGCTTCAGAGGAAGAGTGTTTGGACGAAATTTCAACCGCCTCAGCATTCCCTGAAGATCAATGTGTATATCTAACGGATATCAATGAATTCAGATTGCCAGAAATGGACCCATATACAACTCATACCGTAGTCGCTATTGTAAAGATTGCAACAACAGCAACTCTAGACACACGAAATATCGGTTTGAAGGTTTATTCTCGCTTTGGCGATATGACCGTAGATGGCGACCATGATGATTCACCAGCATGGGAAGGCGATAACTTGGATAGTAACGAGCTTATTCTTACTCTAAGACTACGCGCTCCTAACTTAGTCATCAAGGAGGTCATTGTATCAGATTATAGCGGTGATGTCGACACAACAATACCGATTCAAATAACTCTGCAAAACACAGGAAATGTGCATGCAACAGATATTGAAATCGTTATTTGTGAATACGATGAATCAAGTCTTGCCATCCAAAGAGAGATTGAAAAGAAAGGCTGTGCTGAAGAGAACATCGTAATGCGCCAAGTCGTTGGAGCCCTACTGTCACCTGATGCTTCTGAAGAAGCGAAAGAGATTGAATTGTTCTTACTCTACCCAGTTACTGCAGGTTCCCACGGAGTCTACATAGTAGTTGATCCAATGAACGAAATCGTTGAGAGTAATGAAGGCGACAATGTAAAGAGAGTCGGAAAGGAACTTTCCTCCTCTAATCCATTCATGGATGTTGCAGGGGATGTTGTCAGCAAGACCGCTCTACCATTCATGGTCATTCTGCTAACCTTCGCACTTCTTGGAGTCGTTTACCTAGTTGGTAAGGGACGTAGAGATGATGTTAACCGAAGAATCGCTGAACAATCTTCATTGATAACAGTTCTAGGCGATGAAAAGTGAATCTGATTCTACTGAGATAACGATGTGGCATAACATGGGCTGCGGTCCATGTTATGTTCGCTTAGATAGAGTCTATCTGTTTGGGTTGATAGGTAGCCACCATCTCAATTCACTATTATTGTGAGTTGCGATGATATGTCCCGCCCTGTCAGAGATTTGTCTTTCAAGTCCTTGTTGAACCTCTTCGAGTAAAGAATTCATTTGGGTCTGCCCAAGTTGTAATTCCTTGGATAGCCTAGTGAGGTCTAATCTTTGTTGTGGAGCTTCAATGATGGTGTGAACCATCGCTCTTTGCTCGTATTTGTCAAAGTCACTATCCACTGCGGCTGAAATACGATTACGAATATGTTGATGTAGCGCGATGACGGCGTCTCTTTGCTGATCTAATTGTTCAAGAGTCTCATTGAGGTGAGATAGGTGCTCTATACCTTCACCAACTGCTATTTTCTTTCTCCCACTAACCATCTCGACCACTGCTAAACTCGCCGCAGGTAATCGACTGGACAATCGCATCGGACCTCCACGGGGTAGTTTACGATGCTCGCAATTGAATAGGTCTGGACCTAAATCGATCCGCAACGACAAAGCCTTCTGGACGCTAAAGATTGTTTTTGGAGGTCCACCCTTTTCACTAGGAACTTTTTCACTTTTTACGAAACTACCCTTTACTAATTCTTTCAAGTGTTTCATTATTGCTTGTTGGCTGACACCGATGATTTCAGCCAGTTGCATTGGGTAGTGCGGTTCTCTAACCAATCGTTCCAATATTTGCCTTCTAACGCGGTTTTGCAGTAGGTATAATGCGAGGTCAATATCGTCCATCACTGCTCAACTCATGGTTATGTAGATGGCCGACCCATTTCAATGCGTCGCAAAATTACATTTCATCCCATTGTTTCCAAGTGTTTTCATCCTCTTTGGATGCACTATCGTTTTTGATTGGTACTACAGGTGTTGTTTTGCTACGATTAATCGGTGTTATAGTGGGGGTGGCTTTGACAGAACCTGAACCCCCCTCGTCCCAAGAAGAAATCAAAACATCATTTTCTTTCTGCTGAATCTTTTGTTGCTTTTCAGTGGCTGTCGGTTGCAACTTTGCAGTCACAAAAGGATCTTGAACCAATTCCACTGCTCCTTCTACATCGCCCCTCATCAAGGAATAAACCTGGTCCGTAGTCATCATTATTCCGCTTTGAACATCTCCACTTCCATCAACAAACGAACCATCTTGTTGACCAATACCAGAATCTGCGAATGGGCCAGAAATAGATTGCTCATTTCCCAAGGTGGTTGGTGAATCGGCAAAAGGTCCAGCAACTTTGTTAGCATCTTCCTGTTGTAATTCTGCTCCATTATTCATTTTTTGAATCATTGCCTGATTTAGATTTGTCACCGGAGTTAGTGAACCATCGGCTTGAACCATCATAACTTTTGACTTTCCTTTTGATTTAGTTGCCGCGATTAATATTGCAGAAAATGGCAATAGTAAAATTCCCACTATGCACATCAAACCACCAGCCAGCAAAGCTTTTGATCCAAACATTCCATTTTGCATGTCATCAACAGAAACCAACCAACCAACCTGTTGCTGACAATCAACAGAAGCACTACATTCAACATCTAAGACATACTCCGCAGATTCAGTAATTTGCCATGATGCTACTGTTGTAAAATCTGTGCTATCACTGGACATTGCTTGGAAATCGATTAAGCAATTACTGTTTTCAAGCGCTCCACCGACTCCTGAATAACCATTTGATTTTGTCATTATAATTTCAAAATCATTATCTCCGTCGATAGAAATAGCTCGGTAGCAACCACTACTAATGTTGACAACATGAGTTCCATCACCCTGGAATTCCACTTCGTTGTTCAAGCGAGGGTCAAAAATTGAATCTAATTCCTCTGTATTCATTGCGAGCAATAGAGAACCGAGTAGTATAATCACCAAGGCAACAACCAGTAATCGCTGTGGCCAACGACTGCTTGCTTGCTGCTGCATATTATCGTCTCCGACCTCTTCCCAAATCAAGGCTTGTGTAGATAATTAAGCCAATCCAAGTTCCTTCAATTTCTCTGGAAGGTAGGTATCGGTAACGAAATCAAGACCATATTTTGCCAAGGATTGCTGCTCAGCCTTCAATCCGAGGTCCAGCATCATATTGATTTGGTCTTGCCACCAAGTATCCGCAAATCGAGGGTCTGTTAATTCAGCATTTAGAGCCTCAATATCCTTCTTTGATAAATCATCACTCGGTAATTCATATGCCATTATGTCATCTGATGTTATTCCAAGATAACTAGCACTCGGAGTTGCCAAATATTCAGAGATATGCGCAGTCTTAATCGCGCCATAAGCAATTGATGCAAAGATTCTGAATGACCAAGGGTCACCATCGAGGAAGACGATTACAGGTACATCCCACTCTTCGCTCATACGCTTCATGATTCTTCGAGTAGAACGGGCTGGTTGCCCCTTTAGGTGCAATAGTCCACAACGGTAATTCTCATCGAAACCATTCTCAACAAGTCGGTCAAACATACCACCAGTCTCGATAGCCATAATGAAATCAATATCATGTTCTAACAATTCTATCTTTTCTTCTTCAACATTGTATGGAAGACCATAGCCTGAATCACCGACATCATCTCGAGCATTGATAGTCATCCATTCACCGCGACGGTTTCTTTCTCGTAGTGTTAGGTTTCCAATCATTCTAGCACCATCTTCTTCAGGCCTCAATTTGAAATCTTCACGTAGACATTTTGTCACGATTTCCAAATCTTCTGCAAGATTATTAGAATCGTTTTGCGTACCAAATTTGCCCATTCCCCAACTTTCAGAAATATAGTACATTTCTCTTAGGGTTGAGGATTTCCCAGCATCTATCATCTGTTCAATAAATTCAACAACGTGTAATGTTCTAAGCAATTGCTTAGCAGAGCCCAAACTTGTAGCATCTCTGGTAGAGCGCTTTTTACCATATTTGTAAACACCTAATTTAGAATCAAATCCAATATTATTCTTTGTTCTGACAGGAAGGGTCATAGAAGGAGGTTCGCCTTTGACCATTTTATCATACATTTCTGCAACTACTTCGTGCATTGCAACCTTTGTTTCTTCTGGCGAGTGTCTCTTTACCATCAATTACCACCTCCGAATAGGGTTTGTTGGCCTTCGGGGGCCTCAACAGTTGGTTGGTCATATTCGTCAGGTACAACCTCTGTAGGTTCATCATCAGATTCAAAATCCAATAAACTTTCATTATCGCGTGTTTCTATTATGTCCATCCCAGCTTCCCTCAGTGCCTTCTCTTGCTGTCTAATTTCATCTAAGAATTTCTCATCCATCTTAGAAGCACCAATTACTTCCTGCGAACCGCGATAGAATACATCGGTTTCAGTCCAATCGCCCTTTTCTAATCCACCTAAGGAATAACTGAGGGTAATTCGTTCTCCAGGATCTAATGTTGCGAGTTTCCATGCCCAAACACCAGTTGCTTCCTTTCTGCCCCCCAGTTCGTTATTGTCAAGGGTTGCACCGAATTTCTCAGGCCATGTACATAGGATTGTATAGGAACGTGCTCTACTGGTATAGTTGAATAATACAACTGAAACATCGGTCATCTTGGTTTCTTTATTCCAAGTGGTTTGAGTTTCACTGATTACAGCAGACATAATCTTGGTAATTGAACCAGCCAAATCGGGGACAGGTCGGTCGAGGATTTGAGCAGATTTTTCAGCGATTGCAGGTAAAATATCATTTATCAACTCAAACTTTTCTTGAGTTTTAGCCATCTTTTTCTTCTTCTGTAGATGCTTTTTCAAACCTCTACCCATTTCCATAATGGCCTTTCTTGCTTCTTCCATTACTTCGGCATTATCGGCAAGCGCTTCCTTTGCTTCCGAAGTAAATTGAACATTGGTACTCGCGAGATGGACAAGTATTGCAGCAGGACCCTTTGGCAAACCCTTTCCTCCGGCTTGTTCAAGGCCATACTGCCTCCAATTGACCGCTTCAATTGCTTTGGTTAGCAAGCATCCACCCTGTTGGTACATCAAAGGGACTCTATTGGCGAATCGTAATACTTCGACATGCTTATCAGCAGCCATTGAGCCACCAAAAATTAATCCAACTTCAACCTGGTAAGGATTACCATTGGCCACTGTAGGAGCCCGCGTCATAGTTGAAATAAATCTCGAGTCAATTGTTTTTGAAAGGCCTTTTTTGATGAGCATTTCTTCAATTGGGGATAGACAATTTGTTGGCGGATTTAGTAGTTTAACCGGCTTTCCAGCAATAGTTTTCTCACCCTGCATCGCTTCTAATAGCGATCTCATCTGTTCAGGTTTGAGGCCCTTTGGTTTTGTTTTTTCACTAATTTCCGATGCTTCACACAGTTCCTTAGCAGAACGAGATGAAACTCCAGAAAAACTCCCTCTCAAGAAAACAGTCATTCGTGAATCTTGAGATTCATTACACATTCGTTGTAATTGTCCTAAATGAATTCCGCGAGGATGAGGTTTGATGCTCTCAACGACCCTAGGCAGCCTTTCAGTTACTCTCGGCCAGTGATGAACCTCACCTTCAGGATCGATGAATGTAATATCTGCATGAGGATTGACGATGCTAGTCATTCTGAGGTATTGCCAAACAGATTGGCGACCTTTCTGATACTTTGCCTTCATTCTACAAGTGACTTCAAGCCCATGCTCAACCAGTTCACCATTCTCATCTTCCCATATTTCTCTAGCAGCATTAGACTTTGTAGCCTTGTTCTTTCTAGTATCTAATCCAATGTCAACAACCGATGCTGTTGCTTCGGTGGCAATTTTTGAGCGTACATGAGTTGGCCTTCCTGTAGTCAGTTGGCTATACATTACAACCCCTGTGATTCCTATTCCCTGTTGCCCTCTTGATTGTCGAATAGCATGAAACCTTGAACCGAACAAAAGTTGACCAAATACCTTTTCAACGCTTTGTTGTGGAATACCAGGTCCATTATCGGTAGTTTTCATTTCAATAATATCTTTATTAGCATCAATTTTATTGATTTGAATTCTCAAAGTTGGTAACATTCTCGCTTCTTCACAAGCGTCAAGAGAATTGTCAACGGATTCCTTTACTGCAGTGATAAGTGAGCGGGCGAGGGAATCAAAACCAAGAAAATGCTTATTCTTTTCAAAAAATTCAGAAATTGCTACTTGTTTTTGATTGTCTGCTAGTTTCTGTGCAATTCCCATTGGAAGGTCCTCCGCCTCTTGGTCCTCCTCAGTCCTAATGACTTCGGGCCAGCAGACAAATAGCCTGCCACTACGACGGTTCTTAACGAATGGGGGTCAATATCTTGGATGGTTGTCTTTTGATAACGTTGAAATCGTAAGGGAACCGCTTTGCATTACAGGTAGTCGGAGGGATAGAGATTAACTGAGCCCTTTGCTAACCCTCTGCTCAGGTGGAGAATCATACGCTAGCGACGTGTACGCACACGTACACAACGGGTTCCCTTGTGTACAATGTTAGAATTTCCTCTTAATCCCTCTGAATAATTTCTTAGCAGATTTATTAACTTGTTTTTCAACCATTTCAGCAACATTTTGAATTGAATCATCAATCATTTCTATAATTGAATATCTTGTATCAGATAACAAATTATTGAAACCAAGCGACTCAAGAAACGCTCGTCCTCAACACTGCTTAGGCCCATGTAATGTTGTTGTCGACGTACTTGGCAACCTTCTTGTAACCCGCAAGCCAATAGTACAACGTCAACGTGATGATACTGAACACACATATTTTGATCCAAATTCCAAACAATCCCATTGGAGTACCTGTGAATTGGATCGAACGGCCATCAATTCGGACCTTTTTGGCCCACTTGTTAATCACCATACACTTGGCCCAGGGTAGCCCGAAACCAAGCGTGATACCCGTCAGAAGGAATCCGATGAGTTTGGTGAAAAACAGTCCATACTCTGCGGTTTGTATAGCCCAATCGCCTCCGGTATTCATTGGCGTTTGGCCCATTGCTTGCATGGGTTGGACCGCAACTGCTGGAGTCACTGCTGCAGGCATTAGTTCCGCAGGTGTTGCTTTAGCCGGCATATCTGCGATTGCCGCAACTGCTGGGCCACCATCTTCTTCATTCGGCACCCAGTCTGCTCCATCCCATCTCCACTTGCCGTCTTCACTTATCTGTTGCATGATGGGGTACCCAATCCAATCCTATATCACTTTATGGGAACTTTACGACATAACGGCGAGGTGGTGTACTGGCTATGGTTCTATGAAGGATTGATTCATCTTCCTCTTGCAGCATTTGGAATGATAATGACGAGCCCCTATTTACTCATTAGTATGTTTAAAAAATGATATGTTTGTGCCGATAAGTGAATACAAAGGGTAGTGACTGTACTGTGAGTGACTGAACACCCATTTCACCCACAATGTCTTGAGAGGTTTGACAGACCTTTGCGACTTCGTGGAAATGATTTGTCGGTTGTTTATGTCAGCGTATGAGTACATCTTCGCTTGTTGACTCCTTTTTTCATTTACACGATTATGAATGGTGCAACAACCAAAAGAGCAAGGCTGGTGGTAAAATTTATGCGAAAAAATGTTATGGCGTTGTTTCTTGTTTCAATTCTTTGTATTTCAACAATATCTGTTGCTCTTTCTGATAAAACCACTCTTATTGAAGAGAATTCAGAAATGTATTCAACAACACCCTCATCAGTCAATTGTTCGAATGTAACCCGTAGCATAGGTGACCATATTCATGTCGATAACCAGTTGGGTAATAACTCGAATCCTGGTACCCTCGATTGCCCTGTGGAAACGGTTGTGAAAGCAATAGAGATCGCCATAGATAATGATACAATAACGATTCACGAGGGCGTTTATCATGAATCTGTTATCATTTCCGGTTTCCAAAATTTGACCATTCATTCAGCAATTGGCGAACGTGTTGTATTCGATGGTACGCGTAGTATTGCGGACGATCTTCATGCGAACTGGACTCTTTCCACCGGGGGAATACACGAAGTGGATTTAGGAATCAATGCCTGGCAGGTTTTCATGGATTATGAGGAACAAGTTCCGGCCCGTTGGCCAAATGCAAACTTCAGTGATTCTACTGTTCTCAATCAATCACATCATTGGGCACACGGAACGATTGGTGATGGCGGCACATACTCGAATGGTGAACTACAGGATGGAGGAGGTACTGCTGGAGCAAGTAATGGATTGGTTGCTAGTGGAATAGATCCAACTGGAGCAATAGCCATTTTGAATGTCGCCTCCTTCCAAACGTGGAGCCGCACTGTCAATTCATATGACAGTGCGAATGCGACTTTCACATATGATGAGGTGCCGAAGTGGAAGACCAAGCATCACAACTATTTCCTTGAAGGAATGAGAGAACTCATCGATGTCAGTGGTGAATGGTGGTTTAGCAATAATGATGACAAATTGCATATGATGTTCCCGAATGGCACAAATCCAGACACCCTTGATATTCGAGTAAAAACACAAGCATTTGCATTTAACGTAACTGCAAGCGAGAATATCACGCTACAAGGTCTCGAATTCTTTGCTACAACATTTAGGACTCAAGACTGCAATGCGTGTGCAGTATTGGATTCGGATCTGATGTATCCGAGTACTTCAAAACGAGGTCTTGGGATTTCAGGAGAAGATGAGGATGACAGATGGGTATCTCGAATGGACAAGTGTTCGAACTGTTTGATTGACAACAGTTCTTTCGCTCATACTGATGGCACAGCAATAGAATTTCATGGAGCGGGGTTACAATCTCATAACAATACGATTAACAACACGAATTTCGAATCCATTGATTGGTCGTCATCAGATTTGCCAGGTTTGATGGTTACCGTTTTTGATTCCGGTCGAGATAACACCTTTTCCAATAACACTGTGCATACAACAGGTGCGTCAGCTACGATTAGTATCGGTGACTCTCCACAAGTCTTCTACAATGACATTTCAGATACTGGTTACACGCAGAGTGATGGCGCAGTTGTTCAAATGATGATGAATGAACAATTTGGTGCTGAAGTTGCTTACAATTGGATTCATGATTCGGAAAAGTACGGTATTCGAATGGATGGTCCTGCTGGAGGGACAAATACCGGTAACAATGCAACAGTCCATCACAATGTACTTTGGGATATGAAAACTGGATTTATGGTGAAGGGAGACTATCATTCCACTCATAACAACACTGTCTTTGGAAATGGCAATGATATTGGAAAGAACCAGATTATTGTTCTTTATGAGAATGGGGCCGGTAACGAAAATTCAACGACATCAAATAATGCAGCGGATAAGATTGCGGCCCATCGTAGTAATTCATATTCAAGTAACCCAGTGCCTGGCATATTCATCAGCAATTACAACGGTTATCAAGAATCATCGGGTACAGTAGAGTCAATGTTGGTTGACCCTGCAAATAATGATTTTAGACCAAACTCCAATTCCATCTTAGATAATTTAAGTGCAGGTGCTTACGATGCAGCTGACCCAAACCCATGGACTGCTGGGGCAATTCGGACCTGGCAGCCAATGATTCCTCCAATTCTAGGTTGTACAAATGCCACATCGAATAATTATGATAGTAACGCTGGAGTAAACGATCACAGTTGTGATTTCGATCTTGATGATGATGGTATTCCTGACATTGATGAGATTGAAGGGTGTACCGATTCTACTGCCAACAATTATGATGTGAATGCAACCGATGATGACGGAAGTTGTGATTATGACTTTGATGATGACGGTATTCCTGACATTGATGAGATTGAAGGATGTACCGATTCGACTGCCAACAATTATGATGTGAATGCAACCGATGATGACGGAAGTTGTGATTATGACTTTGATGATGACGGTATTCCTGACATTGATGAGATTGAAGGGTGTACCGATTCTACTGCCAACAATTATGATGTGAATGCAACCGATGATGACGGAAGTTGTGATTTCGACCTTGATGATGATGGAGTTCCTGACATTGATGAGATTGAAGGGTGTACCGATTCGACTGCCAACAATTATGATGTGAATGCAACCGATGATGACGGAAGTTGTGATTTCGACCTTGATGATGATGGAGTTCCTGACATTGATGAGATTGAAGGGTGTACCGATTCGACTGCCAACAATTTCGACGTCAATGCAACCGATGATGACGGAAGTTGCGATTACGACCTTGATGATGATGGCGTTCCTGACATTGATGAGATTGAAGGATGTACCGATTCGACTGCCAACAATTTCGACGTCAATGCAACCGATGATGACGGAAGTTGTGATTACGATCTTGACGATGATGGTGTTCTTGATGTTGATGAAGTGCTTGGATGTATCAATTCCACAGCCAATAACTTTGATGTCAATGCAACCGATGATGACGGAAGTTGTGACTCGAGTGAGCCAATCTTCGATACGGACAATGACGGATTCAGCGATGATTTAGACAATTGCCCAACACTTTCGGGAGTGGATAATGGTTGTCCAGTCACTCAAGGGAAAGACCTTGAGGATGCGGACGATATTTCCAAATTATATCTCACGTCGTCGGTGATTATAATTCTCGTAATATTCTTGCTTTTTCTTCTTCTTCGAAAGAGAAAAGAAGAACAGTCGGAATAAACAGCTCTAATCTGGTTGAATGGATTAGCCATAGTTATGGATTGCTAGATAGGGTAGGCAGTGTACTGGGGACTGAACACCCATTGTACTCTTCCATAATGTCTTGAGGGTACCGACGCGTGGACTGTATGTACAGAGGGTATACAGAGGGTATACAGAGGACTTTCTACTCAAGAATATGAATAATCCAGATTGATGTTCTGTTGTTTAGTTGCATTATTGTAACTGAAGACTTGAATAGAACACCACCGTCTTCATTCTATGGGGGAAACAACACTCGCCGAATGGGAAACCAAAAATGAACTCGCATCTCAG